>Ga0118677_10001316_pt1 | contig 53147 bp, 55 predicted proteins | sample AliMusrvi5mmetaG_FD_86154 | JGI IMG/M metagenome (GOLD analysis project Ga0118677, IMG submission 86154) | reverse complement strand
GATCTTTGGTTTGAATACGACGAAACTTCCTTACAGCTGCTTTTCTGTGCATTTTTGTTACAGCACAGACGTGAGTGAGAATCTCACCCTTCTCATCTTTGTCCGCTCTCCAGTAACGAGCCTGAAACTCATTAAATATGTCGTTTTTTGTCTTCATGGTCATATGCAACCACGGTAACCCATTTATGAGATATCCAGTATGTTCTTGGTAACAGTTTTAATGAGCTAGAACGTGCGGTTTTTTTATTGGCTAAAATATGCTAAAGTGCTCTTACTATGTCATTTTTAAAGGGTATTTTCAGTACAACTCATACGAAGAGCATCAAGGAATTTCAACCTTTGGTGGCCAAGATTAACAGCTTTGAAGACTCAATCAAGGCTCTTTCTGATGACCAATTAAAGGCCAAAACGACTGAGTTTCAGGCAAAATTGAAAGGTGCAAAAAATCCTGACGAAGAAAAAGCTATTCTTGCTAATATTCTTCCAGAAGCTTTTGCTGTTGTTCGTGAAGGATCCAGACGCACGCTTGGTCAGAGACATTTCGACGTACAACTTATTGGAGGAATGATTTTGAATAGCGGATCTATTGCAGAAATGAGAACAGGTGAAGGTAAAACTTTGGTGGCAACATTGCCAGCTTATTTGAATGCCTTAACAGGAAAAGGTGTACATATCGTCACTGTTAATGATTACCTATCACGTCGTGACGCAGTTTGGATGGGACAAATTTACAACGCCCTCGGACTGAGTGTTGCTGTTATCAATCACGAATCAAGTTTTCTATATGATCCTGCACACAAGACTGCTCCAGAGATCAAAGTCACCACAGAACTAAAAACTCCAGACGCAAAAGTTGACGCATTAGACAAAGAGCGCGACGAACTTGGTTCTTTCAAAGTTGTTCATGAATTTCTCCGACCATGTTCACGTCACGAAGCTTACATGGCTGACATAACTTATGGTACCAACAATGAATTTGGTTTTGATTATCTTCGCGACAACTTAGAATATAGTGCTGACCGTTTGCGTCAGCGCGAATTCAATTATGCTATCGTCGACGAAATAGACTCTATCTTGATCGATGAAGCTCGTACGCCACTTATTATTTCTGCACCAACCCGTGATGCCGAAGCCATTTATAGACAATTTGCTTCTCTTACTGCTGGTTATGTGGAAGATGTTGATTATACAAAAGATGAAAAGCGAAAAGCCGTCACGCTTCTCGACCCCGGTATTGTCAAAGCCGAAAAAATGCTTGGTGTCGAAAATATTTATACTGACAAAGGAATAAAATTTGTGCACCATCTTGAGACTGCTGTTCGTGCCAAAGCCCTTTTCCATAAAGACAAAGAGTATGTAGTAAAGAATAATGAAATCATTATAGTGGATGAATTTACCGGACGCATGCAACCTGGTCGCCGTTGGTCAGAAGGGCTGCACCAAGCCATAGAAGCCAAGGAGGGCGTTAGTATTCAACAGGAATCTCGCACGTATGCTTCTATTACTTTCCAGAATTTTTTCCGTATGTATCCAAAGTTATCAGGAATGACTGGTACAGCTGCTACTTCAAGTGAAGAATTTTACAAAGTTTATGGACTCGAAGTCGCGATCGTTCCAACCAACAAGCCGACTGTTCGTCAGGATCGTAATGACCAAATTTTCCAAACAGAAATTGGCAAGTTCAAAGCCATCGCTCGCGAAGTAAAAAAACTTCATGATGCAGGTCAGCCTGTTTTGATTGGTACAGTTTCTATTGAAAAAAATGAGTTGTTGTCCGAATTTTTGAAAGCACAAGGAATTCCTCATGAAATGTTGAATGCCAAAAATCATGAACGTGAAGGTGAGATTGTGGCACAAGCTGGTCGTAAAGGTGCTGTGACTATCGCTACCAACATGGCTGGTCGCGGAGTTGATATCAAGCTTGGTGGTATTCCTGCCACTTCCGAATTGTCCGAAGAAATTAAGAAAGTCGGTGGTCTATTTGTTCTTGGAACCGAACGCCATGAAGCTCGTCGTATCGACAATCAGCTTCGTGGTCGCTCTGGTCGTCAGGGTGATCCTGGTGCTACACAATTTTTCGTTTCCCTCGAAGATACTTTGATGCGTGTTTTTGCATCTGACATGTTGAAGGGAATGATGGGTAAGCTCGGTGTTGCTGAGGACGAGCCTATAGAGCACAAACTTATCTCACGTTCACTGGAAACTGCCCAAGAAAAAATCGAAGGATTTAACTTTGATTCACGTAAACACGTTCTAGAATTTGATGACATTATCAATTCTCAGCGCACGAGTGTTTACTCACGTCGTAGAAAACTTTTACTTGGTTCTATTGATGATGTTGAAAAGGAATTGAATGAAGTGATAGGGGTAGACGAAGATGCGACAAAGATTATAGAAAAGAAGATAGCCGAATTTGGTCGTGACGCTTTTCTGAACGCTGCACGAATCGTACTTTTGCAAACTATCGATATGTACTGGGTTGAGCATCTGGAAGTTATGGATCACACGCGTTCTTCTGTGAGTTTGCGTGCATATGGTCAGCGCGATCCACTTGTCGAATACAAGAGGGAAGGCTTGCGTCTTTTCCGTGAAATGCAGAATGCTATGCGTGAGCAAGTGTTAAAACTTTTACCACATATTGTTCCTGTAATGGCGGCTGGCAATACTGGTGTGGTAAATGCGGCTGGTGTGAAAGATGCTGATCTCAAAGAAATTCATGATAATGCACAGATTATTGGTGCTGGAGATGGATCGAATGGTGGTTCTGGTTCCGGTGCTGGTAGCTCTGGCTCGAAAACTGGCACCACAAAAGCTGAAGAAGTTGGGCGTAACGATTTGTGTCCATGTGGAAGTGGGAAGAAATATAAGAAGTGTCACGGCATTGGAAAATAGTAAATGAAAAAACCTGCATTTAAACCCAAGTCAGGTCAAATCGATTACACTAAAGCTCGTTGGGCACCAGTCATTAATTGTGTATTGAAATACAAAAATAAATTCTTGGTGGTTCAGAGAAGCACAGAGTTAAATTTCTATCCAAGTTATTGGAATGGAATTTCTGGTTTTCTTGATGATCAACAAAGTCTCAAGGAAAAAGTTATTGGAGAGATAAAAGAAGAGCTAGGTATAAGTATCAAACAAATTAAATCCATAAAATATGGAGAAATATTTGATCAAGATGAGTCAAAATACAAAAAGACGTGGATAGTTCATCCAGTCTTGGTAGAAGTAAAGACCAATAAAGTTAAACTCGATTGGGAAGCACAGAATTATAAGTGGGTTACTTTAAAAGAAGCTAAGAAATTAAAACTTTTACCTGGGTTTGATGGGGTTTTGGAGAGACTGTTTTCTTATTAATAAACACTTTTCTTAGCCTGTAATCTTGCTTATAACTTTTTTTTTGCTATGATTGGCTAGACATCGCTTTTCGCCTGCCAGAAGCGTAATTATTAATTAATCATATTAAATATTATGACAAATACGCATCTGGGTTTTTGTGCTCGTACAGAGAGAATAACTGTAGATGATTTAGCGTTGATGGTAGTTAACAGATTTAATGAATTTGAGAGTAACGTAGGTGACAGGTTTAATACTGTAGATTCTAGAATGAATGATTTAGATAGAAAAATAGGCAATGTAGCAGTTGGTCTCGGTAATAAAATTGATGGTGTAGAGAATCGTCTGGATGATAAAATTACTTCCTTAACAGAAGAAGTCAGATCTGGTTTCAAAAGTCTACAAAACAAAATATAATATATGGCCCTAATCGACGAAATAAAATTTCATGCAAAAGCTGGCAATGGCGGTATTGGAGTTGTGAGGTGGCGCCATGAAAAGGGTCGTGAATTTGCTGGTGCCGCTGGTGGGAACGGTGGCCACGGTGGTGATATTTATGTTCGTGCGGTTCGTGATATTGATATCCTCGCGCGTTACAAAACTACAAAGATTTTCGCTTCTTCCAATGGTGATGATGGTCAGAACCAGAGTAAGCAAGGAAAATCTGGCGACGACCTTTATATAGATTTGCCAATTGGTTCTATTATTAGAAACGAGACTACAAGTCGCGTTGTGGAACTTCTCGAAGAAGGTCAGATCTCCAAGATTCTTCATGGTGGAAAGGGTGGTCTTGGTAATGAACATTTCAAGGCTTCTACCAACGTTCGTCCAGAACAATCTACCCAAGGTTTCCAAGGTGAAGAAGCTGATTTTGTTGTAGAACTTAACATTATTGCTGATGCTGGTTTTATCGGACTTCCAAATGCTGGTAAGTCTAGTCTTCTCAATGCTCTGACAAATGCCCATGCTAAAGTAGCCAGTTATGCCTTTACAACACTTGATCCAAATCTCGGTGCTTTGCGTGGAGGTTATATTCTCGCTGATATTCCAGGACTTATCGAAGGTGCTGCTGAAGGTCGTGGTCTTGGTCACAAATTCCTACGTCATGTGAAGAGGACAAAAATGCTCATTCATCTCGTGTCGCTCGAAAATGACGCTATTGTCGCGGCTTACAAAACAGTTCGTGAAGAACTCAAAAAATTTGGCGATGGACTCGACGAAAAACCCGAAGTTATTATTTTAACAAAGACAGATATGGTTGATATAAAAGCTGTTACTGCAGCGCGCAAAAAATTAACAAAATACAATAAAGATATTTTGATAGTATCTGTGCTCGATGATGCGTCGATCAAGAAACTAGGTGAAGAGTTAGCAAAGAGGTTAGGAAATTAGTAATCCTTATCCCCATCTCCCTCCATTACCCCCCCCAGTATCTATATGCTAAACTGTTAGCACTTAGTCTTTAACATACCTAAACATACTACACACATGTCTCTATTTACTAAAGCACATAAGCACTCCTCACTAAAGTCTCATTACCATAAGCTCACCTCCTCCTCCCGTGCCTTCACCCTCCTCGAAATCCTCCTAGTAGTAGCTATCATAGCTATATTAGCCGGCATTGTGATAGTCGCCATCAACCCAGCTAAGCAACTAGGCTCTAGTAGAGACGCTGAACGTAAAGCAGACATAGCTACCATATACAAAGCAGTCAATCAGTACCTAATAGACCATGGTACTCTCCCAACCACTATCACCACTACTCTCACTTCCATATGTGATCCACTAAAGACCTGTACAGGTATAGACCTCTCCGCTCTAGTCCCAACCTATATACCAGATATGCCCAAGGATCCTCAAGCTACCACAGACTCTGGCTACTCTATACAGAAAGTAGGCAACAACGTCTACGTAGAAGCCCCAAGCACAGAACAAGGCTTCCTAAACCAACCTGGCTACTCCTCAACCACACCTATAGTCGCCTTTGTAGGTAAGTTTCCAGTAGACTACACACCACCAGTAGCTACTGCTGGTACAGGTGGTGGAGGAGGGGGAGGTGGAGGAACACCATGTCCTACTTGTGCAACAGGACTTGTTGGTTACTGGAAAGGTGACGGAAATACTACTGATTTGAAGAATGGAAATAATGGAACCTGGAGTGGAAGTACCTCTTATGATACAGGAAATAATCAAGCACAGGCATTTAGTTTTGATGGCAGTAGTTATATTTCTCTTCCAGCAATTCCAACCGGTTCTTCTGCAATGTCTGCGGGTGCTTGGGTTAACACAAGTGCTGGTGGATATCTGGGTATAGTTGGAAGCGGAAATGGTGCTTTTGGTCCGCGTTGGGAGATAATGAAAGACCCTGGTAGTGCATCTCCTTACATTGATTTTGGAACAGGTTGTGAGGTTGTCGCGTCGGGTCACCCAATAGTTGGAAGTGGTTGGCATTATGTGGTGTTTACCTATGATGGATCTACACTTTCAATTTATGTCGATGCAGGTTCACCTAGTTCTACAAGTTGTAGTACAACTATCGATGATTCATTGGTAGTTGGTATAGGAGACTCTCCGAATTATGGTTATGATTTTAATGGGGAAATACAAGGTGTGGCTATTTGGAATCGTGCGTTAACTGTCGATGAAATTACAACATTATACAATAGCGGCAATGGTATAAGCATTTTACCTTGATGTAAATAATCTTATTTGGTGTTAGCCTAATAAGGCATGTCAAAAAAAATTAGTAATCCTCAAAAAGTCTTCGTGGGCCTTTCCGGTGGTGTAGATAGTGCTGTTTCAGCGGCGCTACTTTTGCGTGATGGCTATGATGTTACGGGCGTTTATATTAAAGTCTGGCAACCAGATTGGATTGAATGTAATTGGAAAGAGGAAAGACGAGATGCTATGCGTGTAGCAGCACATCTTGGTATTCCTTTTGTCACGCTTGATTTGGTTAAAGAATATAAACAAGGTGTGATTAATTATATGATCGCCGAGTATTCATCTGGTCGTACACCAAATCCAGATGTTATGTGTAATCGAGAGGTAAAATTTGGTGGTTTTTGGAAATGGGCCAAAGCGCAAGGTGCTGATTTTATTGCTACTGGGCATTATTCACGAGTGGAGAAAGTTAAGAGCGCGAAAGTTAAAGCTGAGAAAGGCGTGGAATTTTCTCTGTTAGCTGGCGTTGATAAAAATAAAGATCAATCATATTTCCTCTGGACTCTTAACCAGAAAGATCTTAAGCATGTTTTGTTTCCAGTCGGACATTTAACTAAACCAGAGGTTCGTAAATTAGCCGAGAAATTTGATTTACCAAATGCCGAAAAAAAAGATAGCCAAGGTCTATGTTTCATTGGAAAAGTCGACGTGAAGGAGTTTTTGAAACATTACGTGAAGACCGAGAAAGGAAATGTATTGAATGAAAAAGGGGAAATTATCGGAACTCATCCAGGAGCGTTACTTTTTACTATTGGTGAGCGTCACGGCTTTACTCTTACCGTAAAAACTCCCAATGATCAACCGTTTTATGTTGTTGGAAAAAATATGGCCACAAATACTATTACAGTTTCCCAAAAGTGTCGAAAAAATGGACACATTTTGGAATCGGCCTCCAAGACCTTGGATACCTCTAAATCTTTTTCTATACCTATCGGCAGAGTTAATTGGGTCAAAAACACTCCAAAAATTGGTGAAGAAGTGCTAATTCGGGTCAGATACAGACAACCTCTAGTCAAAGCGACCATAAAAGACAGTACTACTTTAATTCCATCAGAAAAAATTGACGCAATTACTCCCGGCCAATCTTTGGTTATTTATAAAGGAGAAGAATGTTTAGGTGGTGGAATAATCCTCTAATTTTGATACAATGTAGTCATGGGTTACTACTTAATTATTTTTTATTTTACTGGAATACTGCAGGATTTTCTCCTAACTCTCAACTGGCGATATATTGCAAAAAACAAAGTACTTCCAGCTTCCATACTTTCTTTTGCGGTAACAATAGTTACCTTGACTGTTCTTTATAATATCCTTTCTAAACTTGATTCAGAGCGAAGTATTTTCGCAATAATAATTTACGCCTTAGGAATAGGTACAGGAACTTTCTTGGGTATGAAATTTAAAATTGGTTCCGACGAAAATAAAGGCTAATTTTCAAAGATGAATCATCTCATTAATATTACAAAGTCTGATGGAACCACACAGCTATTTGAAGAGGAGAAGCTTGTTAACTCACTGAAAAAATCCGGAGCTACAGTTGATGCTGTCGATGAAGTTGTCGACGAAATTGAACGTGAAATGTGGGAAGGTATGCCGACGACCGATATTTATCATCGAGCTTTCGAACTTCTCAAGAAGAGATCTCATCCTGCTGCTATAAAATATTCTATAAGAAGAGCCATGTTCGAGCTTGGACCAGATGGTTTTCCTTTTGAAAAATTTGTGGCGAGGGTATTTATGATGTGGGGATATGAAGCTGTGACTGATCAAACTATTCTTGGTACATGTGTAGAACACGAAGTTGATGTGGTGGCGTGGAAAGGTGACACTCTGGCTATGACTGAAGTAAAATTTCACAATGAATTTGGTCTAAAATCTGATCTAAAGGTGGCTCTGTATGTGAAAGCCCGTTTTGATGATTTGTCTGACACGGTTTGTGATTATGGTGGTGTGAAAAGAAAAATTTCAGAAAAATATCTATTTACGAATACTAAATTTACAGAAACAGCTACAACTTATGGCACCTGCAAGGATTTGAAGATGATTAGTTGGAATTATCCTCATGTCGGAAATTTACATGAGCTTATTGAAAAAAATAATTTATATCCGATCACTTGTTTGACAACTATTACTCATCAACAAAAAAAGGACTTAATTAGTGAGAATATTATTCTTTGTAAAGAAATAGTGTCTAATCCAGCGGTCCTTACTCACATCGGAGTAAAAGATGATGATTCAAAGCGTGTTATTGACGAAGCCCGTATCATTGCTACGGAGATGAAATAGTTAAACGCAGTATTTTTAAAAATACATATCGCCAAAATGACCAGGACCGAGGAAATTAAAAAAATTAATGATGATATTCTTAAACTCACGAAATCACCACTATATAAGTATCGTACAGAAAACAAATATTTTCCTGTGATTGGAGAAGGGGACCATGAAGCCAAGATAATGTTCGTAGGAGAAGCTCCTGGTAGAAATGAGGCAAAAACAGGAAAACCTTTCTGTGGTGCTGCGGGGAAAGTGCTCGATAAACTTTTGGCACATGTTGGCATTCCACGTGAGTCTGTTTATATTACAAATATTGTCAAAGATCGTCCACCAGAGAATCGAGACCCAACACCCAGCGAAATAGAGGTTTATGGGCCTTTTCTTGATAGACAAATCGAGATAATCAAACCTCGTGTCATTGTCAGTCTTGGAAGATACGCTATGGGCTATATTTTGAAGAAATTTGGTCTGGAGCCAGAGCTAGAGACTATTGGCAAGGCTCATGGTAAGGTCTATAAAGTGTCAAACAAGGCGCATGGCGCATCATTGAGGGCTGATTTAGATATTGTCACTTTATATCATCCATGTATGGCTGTATATAATCCCAATAATTTGGATAATTTGAAGAAAGATTTTGAAGTATTAAAGAAATATAAATAAAAAATCATGCTAACCGCAGAAAAATTTCTTACTGATTTAAATACAAAATATGCCCGTCTTCACAAAGCCTATGAAGACGCTTTTTGGTTGTCATATATGGGTGATCATAGTTTTGACAAGAAAATGAATGAGGCTCAAGTTTTGCGTGATGCTTTTCGAGGTAGCGCTAAATTGAAAGTACAAACAGAATCTCACATAGCGAAACTTACGAAAACTCGAAACTCAAAAGAAGACAAAGAAATTATCCGTAGACTCAAAATCTGGTTAAACTTTTTTAATCTATATCAAACACCCGCTCATGCACTTCCTATCAAAAAGCGAGTTATGGATCTTGAAGCTAAGATCAATAAAAAGCGCAGTACTAGAAAAGAAGGTTATATAAATCCAGCTGATGGAAAATTTGTTGAGGCTTCTGAAAACAAAATGCGCGTTATCATGCGCACCAATCCAGATGAGCTTGTAAGGAAGGCTTGTTTCGAGGCTATGGAGAAACTACCTTTTGACACCTTGGATGACTATATAAAAGTTATAAAAGGACGAAATGAATTTGCTCGTGCATTGGGTTACAGTGACTTTTATGATTATAAAGCCAAGATTGATGAAGGTATGACAAAGAAAGAGCTCTTCGCCATTTTCCAGAATATATATGATAAAACGAAGTTTGCTTTCAAAAATGTGCGCAACTTGGAAAAGGAAATGGCAAAGTCTGGTCAGGCTGGACTCCGTAAGCCGTGGAATTTTGGATATATGTTGACCGGTGACTTTACCAAAGAAGAAGATCCATATTTTCAGTTTGAAAATGTTTTGTCTTATTGGGGAAGATCTTTTGCGGCTCTTGGAATAGATTATCAAGGTGGAACCGTCACGCTGGATTTGCTTGATAGAAAAGGGAAATACAGTAACGGCTTTTGCCAATATCCAGAGCTCGTTCATTATAAGAACGGTAAATTTATTCCAGGTTCAAGTAATTTCACTTCTAATGCCATTCCTACGCAACTGGGATCTGGTATTCAAGGTATCCATACAGTTTTCCACGAAGCTGGTCATGCCGCAGACCGGTTGAATTCTATTCAAGAAGATGTTTGTCTTAATCATGAATATCCTCCATCAACTGTTTCCTGGGCTGAAACACACAGTATGTTCATGGACACAATATCAAGTAGTATTGAATGGAAAATGAGGTATGCAAAAAATGCAAAAGGCGAATCGTATCCGTTTGGTCTTTATGAAAGAAAATTACGTAAGGTTTTTCCTTTGATTCCATTAGATTTTATGAGTATTATCTATGTCGTCTTTTTTGAGAAGGAAATATATGAATGTAAAAATTTGACCAGTGAATTTGTCCTAAAAACTGCCAGGAAGTGGAATAAAAGGTGTTTTGATAGAACCGAAGATTCTATTTCCGTATTGAACGTTCCGCATATATATTCTTGGGAGAGCTCAGCGTATTATCATGGTTATGGATTGGCAGAGCTTGGTGTATATCAATGGCGTGAATATTTCTTTAAAAAATATGGACATATAGTTGATAACAAAAAAATTGGTGAGGAAATGCTTAAGATTTGGGAGTATGGCTCTTTATATAGTGCCAAGGAGTTCATAAAAATGGCTACTGGTAAAAAGTTGAGCCCAGACACTTTTATTAAGAGTGTTACAAAATCACTAGATCAGATGCTGGATGATGCTAAGAAACGAATTAAAGCTTTAGAAAAAGTACCTTTATATTCTGGTCCAGTAAAGCTGAATGCTCACATAAATATGATGCATGGTAAGAAAAAGATTGCAGATAACCATAAGAGCTTTGAGGATATGGATGTGAAGTATAAAACGTGGTTGAAGACAGTGTAATGGTTTTGAAAACTGACCTGTTGGGTTGCATAAGTAACCATAAGTAGAAATAAAGCGCGCATTTTGCTACACTTCTCCCATGCTTACTTCATCAGAAATTCGTAAACGATTCCTGGAATTTTTTGCTAAACGTGGACATGCGATTTTAACGTCTGCCCCATTGGTAACTTCCGAGGAAAAGGGTGTTACAGACTCTACTCTTTTTAATACCGCCGGAATGCAACCCTTGGTGCCGTATTTACTTGGTAAAAAGCACCCATTGGGTACACGACTCGCAGACGTACAGAAATGCTTAAGAACAATAGATTTGGCAGATGTTGGTGACAAGACACACGATACTTTCTTTGAAATGATGGGTAATTGGTCACTTGGGGATTATTTCAAGAAAGAAGCAATTGGCTGGAGTTACGAGTTTCTAACTTCAACATCTGAGGTCGTAGGTGATCGTGGACTTGGTCTGGATCCAAGGAGGCTCTACGTCACAGTTTTCGAGGGTGACGATAATGCGTCACGTGACAATGAGGCAGCACAAATTTGGAAAGGTATTTTTGCTAGAAATGATCTAGTTGGTGCACAAGGAAATACTTTGAACAAAGGTGAAGTTGGTCGTGTCTTTTATTTACCAGCATCAAAAAATTGGTGGGAAGCTGGTGACAATGGACCATGCGGACCAGATACAGAGATGTATTACGACATTGGAAATACTTATGGCGGCAAACCGATTACTCGTGAGCAATTTATTCATGCTGACCTAGACGAAGTCCGAGAAGTAGTCGAGGTCTGGAATGATGTTTTTATGCAATATGAGAAAAAAGATGGAAAAATTGTCGGCAAGCTAGCAAAACCTTCAGTTGACACTGGCGCTGGTCTTGAGCGCCTAACAATGACTTTACAAGGTGCTGACAATATTTTCGATACTGACCTCTTCAAAAATATTATGGCTTTTGTACGCGAGGTTTCTTCTAAGACAAAAAACCAACGTATCATTGCTGACCATTTACGTGCTGCTAGTTTCCTAATAGCAGACGGTGTTGTACCTTCGAACACAGATCGTGGTTATATTCTAAGACGCCTTATTCGTCGTGCGGTAGTCAATACGGATTTTAGGCAATTAAGTGAAAAGAATATTGCTGACATTGTTGGTTGCATAGTAGAAACATACAGTGTTGCTTATCCCGAAATAAGAGATCAATATTTGGCTATTGTAACTACTCTCAAAAATGAGGTCGCGAAGTTCTCTTCAGCTCTCGATTCAGGAACCAAGGAGTTTGAGAAATTAGCCAAACAAGTATCATCTGGTTCTGGACCAAATGCTGGAACAATTTTAGGATCTGATGCCTTCAAACTTTTCTCTTCATATGGTTTACCAGTAGATTTTATAATTGACCTAGCAAAAGAATTTCAAATAAACGTTGATACAAAGGGTTTTGATGAAGAATTCAAAAAACATCAAGCTTTATCCCGTTCAGGTGCAGAACAAAAGTTCAAAGGTGGTCTCGCTGATACTAGTGACATGACTGTTCGATATCACACAGCTACACATCTTCTCCATCAAGCTTTACATGATATTTATGGTGACCAGGTTATGCAAAAAGGTTCAAACATTAATCCAGAACGTCTTCGTTTTGATTTTTCCCATGGTACAAAGATGACTGATGATGAAAAGAAAAAAGTCGAAGATATAGTCAACGGGAAGATATTAGAGGCTTTACCTATGAATATGACCATGATGGCGCTTGACGAAGCTTTAAAGACTGGCGCACGCCACTCTTTTGATGAAAAATACGGTGACCAAATTTCTGTATATTATGTTGGTAACACCCTAGATTCTGCATACTCAAAAGAGTTTTGTGGCGGTCCTCATGTCAAAAATACCGGCGCACTTGCTGGACCAGAAGGGAAGTGGAAGTTCAAGATTCTCAAAGAAGAAGCAGTTTCTGCTGGGGTGAGAAGGATAAAAGCGGTGCTGGCGTAGTTGTTCATATGCAATTTTGCGACTTACTATCAACTTCCCATACCGTACTTTCTCAGCTAAAATAGTACCAAATGGCATCTGGTAAAACCTCTAAAACCAACTTTGTATTAGTTGTAGAAATGCACAGTTCTTCTGTAAAAGTTTCTGTTGTCAACATGACACACGGAAACCCTATCCAAATCCAATCTGAAGTTATTTGTTCGTCGGAAATGAATTTCTCATTATCTCAGAAATCAAATTCATACCTTGTCTCTCTAAAGAAGATGATCGAACTTACAACGCGGGAATTTGAGCTATATAGGCAGATCAACTCTAACAACGAGACCAAGAAAAATATCAGTAAGATATCATCTGTTCAGTATGTACTATCATCACCATGGATTCTTTCTCAGGCTCACACTGTTTCTGTAAAATTCAGAAAGAATGAAAAGATCACAGAAAATTTTGTAAATAATATTCTTGATAAAAAGGATATAAAACCATCTTTTCATATCAAAGGTGATATGCAGACCATAGAAAGAAAAGTATTAGATGTATCCTTGAATGGTTATCCGATCACTGACTGGAAGGGGAAACTAGCTTCTTCGGTTGATATTACGTGTATAGTAAGTGCCGTTAATACTAACCTCATCACCGATTTGCAGGAGTTATGTCTTAATATTGTTGGTACAAAATCAATAAGCTTCCATTCTTCTCTTGTTCTACAATATATAGCCAGTTCGAGTCTTTCAGACCCTTCCTTTTCTGTGCTTATAATAAATATTCATGGCGAAATAACAGATGTATTTGGTTTTAGTAAGCAGAACGGTATCTTTTTTGGATCTTTTCCTATTGGTTATAACACTTTAGTGAGTAGATTTTCTAGCGCAACTCACCAAGGAAAACTTGCGTCCGAGTCAGTGCTCTCTATGCATTCAAGTTTAAACTTAGATATTACACATAACCATGGATCAGTAAAAATAATTGATAAAATGTTATCTCAATGGAAGTATGAGTGCTTGGAGTTTGTAAAAGTTGCATTTCCGCAATTACATAAACCACATATTTTTATTTCTTCAAGAAAATTCGTTTCGCTTTTTTCTCGCAATGCACGGTCTATTAGATCAGGGGCAAAATGCGAAGAACTTCCACACTACGTGATCAATGAAGCACTCTCATCACTTCTCTAAGTATTAATAATGCTATAATGAGTTTATGCCAAGAAGAGTTCAAGATATTATTCCCAATAGTTATCGTTCGATAAAAAATGTCGAGTTAAAGCGACCTTCCAAGACACAACCCAAAGTAGAAGAAAAAAAGACCGAAAATCGTGATATTCCTATACATGTAAAAACTCCAAGTCGGGAGCCTATTTCTGACCATCAAATCACTCTTGCGCCACATGTAGTTGAAAAACACCAGGTCCATCATCACCCAAGCAATGATTCAAAGAGGAAAAGTCGTAATGGCTTACGTTGGATATTAATAACTATAGGAATTATTGTGGTTGTGACAGGTATTGGATATGTTGCAAGTGTGTATTTTTCTCGTGCAACTTTTACGTTAGTTCCTCGCTCAGTCGCTATTGATATCAATGGTGTTTATATCGCACAAGAGAATACTTCTACAAGTACAATTATTTCTTATGAACCAATAATCATCACATCGGTAGCAAGTACGACTGTTCCAGCAATAGTCGGAGCTTCTATTTCATCCAAAGCGCATGGAACTATAGTTTTGTACAACTCTTTTGGTACACAATCTCAAAGACTCATTGCTGGGACCAGATTGACTACGTCTGACGGTAAGTTATATCGACTGACCAGTTCGGTAGTTGTGCCAGGATACACATATTCGACCAACAAGGTGACTGTAATACCAGGAAGTATTCAGGCCACTATCATAGCCGACCAACCTGGAGACATTTTTAATATCAATGGTCAAGGTTCGGTTAGTGATTTGACAATACCAGCTTACAAAGGAACATCAAAATACGAATCAATATATGGACGTCTTATATCCAACGTATTCGGAGGCTTTATTGGTTCAAAGAAGACTATAGACCAAAATATCCTAGCCTCAACTACAGCATCATTGGAAACAAAAATTATATCTGACAGTATTTCAAAGGCTCGTGCCATGGTTCCTTCAAGCAAAATCATGTACGACACTGGTTATACGGTAATATTTTCTACTTCGACTGATTCCTCTGTTTTATCAACTAGTTCTGCATCTCTTTACGTTTCAAGCACGATGAAAGTTTTTCTTTTCAAAAAGAATAGTTTTGTATCACATCTAGTTGGTGCGACAACTACAGCCTCTTTTGGTACTTTTGGTTATGATATCAACGGTCTAGACAAACTCGACGTAAAATTTATCCCTACCAAAACTTCCCAAGTTTCTATCCGCATAAATGGGCCGGTCAAACTTACTGGTGTTATTCCTGTGGCTGAAATCCAGAATAAACTTGCTGGTAGACCTATTACTGATACTCAGGATGTCATAAAACCATATAATCAAGTCGTCGAAAGTATAACAGGGGAACTTATGCCACCTTGGGCCCATGTACCTGTTGACATCAACCGAATTTCCATGTCTGTAGAGACAAAATAGCCTATTAACATTCTGCCCTTGACTCTTATACCACCTATCTGCTAATGTATACTCCTGCGCAATAATCAATGGACACAGCGCCTAAATCAATAATCATTGCTCGCGGCACGGTCGTAGAGGCCTTGCCGGATACTTTGTTTCGAGTAAAGCTAGAAGGCTCGGAAGAAGTTATTCTTGCCTACTTGGCAGGTAAAATGAAGATGAACCGCATACGCGTATTGATAGGAGATAGCGTAGAACTTGCTCTTGATCCATATGGTGGTAGAGCACGTATAACGAGAAGATTTTAATAATTGCAAAAGAAATTTAATAAAGAAATTTATACAAATGAGAGTTAAAGCATCCGTAAAAAAATTGTGCCCAAAGTGTAGCGTAGTTCGCCGTGGTAGTTATGTGTATGTTGTCTGTGCCTCAAACCCTCGCCATAAACAGCGCCAGGGCTAATTTTTTATATTATTCAATACTACTTATATGCGTATACTAGGAATTACACTGCCAGAAAATAGACGAATGGAATTTGCTTTAACAGCTATCTACGGTATTGGTCGTTCTCGTGCAAAACATATCTTGGCTGTCACAAAGGTTGATGGTTCCATCAAGCCAAAGGATTTGACTGTAGAACAAGAGAATACGATCAGAAAACTCGTTGAGAGTTTCAAAATAGAGGGTGATCTCAAGCGTGAGGTTGCAGGAAATATTAAACGTCTCAAGGATATTAAAACATATCGTGGTTCACGACATGCTCGTCATTTACCAGCACGAGGTCAAAGGACGAAGACCAATTCACGCACAGTGAGAGGAAATGTTCGTAAGACCATGGGATCCGGACGTCGTAAGGAAGAAAAGAAGTAATCAAAAATAATAAAAACCGAAATTTAATAAAAAACCATGGGTAAAAAAAGAATTGTAACAACTGGAGAAAAAGGTGCCGCAGGAGCTGAGAAAGCTGCTCCCGCTGTTTCGTCTAAGAAAAGAATTGAGTCTGGTATTCTCCATGTTCAGTCTACTTACAATAACACCAAGGTTATGCTTACAGATGACAAGGGAAACGCTTTGATGTGGGGATCGTCTGGTGGTGCAGGTTTCCGTGGTGCCAAGAAGGGAACTCCGTTTGCAGCAGCCAAGGTTGGTGAAACTCTTGCGCTCAAAGCCGCAAATATTGGTCTAAAAGAGATCAGAGTCGTTGTTAAGGGTGTTGGCTCTGGTCGCGAATCTGCAATCCGTGGTTTTGTTAGCAAAGGCATTATCATTACTGGTATTAAGGATGAGACCCCGGTTCCATTTAACGGTCCTCAACCAAAGAAGCCACGTCGTGTTTAGTTCTATTTATTCTTATAATTTTTATATTTAATTTAATACCATGCAAATAGGACCACGATACAAAAAAGCACGATACCTTGGAGTTCCAATCTTCAAGAAAACACAAACACAGAAATACGCGATGCGTGCTCAGACCAAGGTGAAGAAATCTCGTGGTCGTGGTGGCAAAAGTGAATTTGGTCGTCAGATGATGGAAAAGCAGAAAGCTCGTTATAGTTATGGTATCTCTGGTGGCCAATTCGGTAACTACGTCAAGAAAGCTTTGGCAACAAAAGGTAATAATGCCAAGAACCTTCTTCATATTCTCGAAAGTCGTCTAGACAACGTAGTTCTACGTGCCGGATTTGCCCCATCACGCTCAGCCGCTCGTCAGCTTGTCTCCCATGCCCACATTCTTGTTAACGGTAAGGCTGTTAGTGTCCCTTCATATCAAGTAGGTGTCGGCGATGTTTTGACTATCCGTGAAGGAAGTAAGAAAAAAGGCGTCTTTATGAGTTTGGATGAAGTATTGAAAACAATCACGAGCCCAGCTTGGATCAAAGTCAATCCAGAGCTGAAACAGATTACGATTGACGGTGAACCAACAGTAGACACAAGTGAGCTTTTATTCGATGTTGGATCAGTGCTCGAATTTTATACACGTTAATTTTAATATTATTAATTTACTCATTTTATATATAAATTTATGACACACGACATCATTCTTCCTTCAAAGCCAAAAGTCATCAAAGAGGATGGCATGTCTGGCACATACGAAATCGATGGTCTTTATCCTGGATACGGACATACTCTGGGAAACTCATTGCGTCGCATCATACTCTCCTCACTACCAGGAGCTGCTGTCACGAAGGTCAAGATTGCTGGTGTCGAACATGAGTTTTCAGCTATCAAAGGTGTCAAAGAAGATGTTATTACACTTTTGCTCAATATAAAGAAGCTTCGCATTCGTCTTGATACAGACGAACCTCAGGTTTTGGAACTCAAAGCTAAGGGTATTAAGGATATAACCGCCAAAGATATAAAGATTCCTGGTCAAGCCGAGATCTTGAATAATGATCTACATATCGCTTCTCTCACAGAAAAGGGTTCAGAACTTGATATAGAGATTACAGTAGAAAAGGGTCTTGGTTATGTTCCAAAGGAAGTTGTTCAGAAGGACCGTGTTGAGATCGGTGCTATCACTCTTGATGCCGCTTTTACACCTATTCGTAAAGCTAACTATGAAGTAGAAAACATGCGTGTTGGCGACAGAACAGACTTTAATCGCCTACGCCTCGTTATTGAGACAGATGGTACCATCACTCCACATGATGCACTCGAGAAGTCTGTAGTCCTTATGATCACACAGCTCAAAGCTGTAGTTGGCTTCAAAGAAGAAGAGGTTGAAGTAAAGAAAGAATCCGCTGAAGATTCAGGAGAGATTGAAGCAGTCAACCCAGATAGACCAGTTGATACAGAGCTTCTTAAAACTCGTATAGATTCTCTAGGACTTTCATCTCGTACTATCAAGGCTTTGAGTAACGGAAATATTCGCACTCTTGGCGGGCTTGCACGCAAGAAAGAGTCAGATATTATGGATGTTGATGGTCTTGGTGCAAAGGGAATCCAAGAGATCAAGAAGCTTCTTGCTCAACACGGCATTACGTTGAAACAATAATTATTTACAACAAACTTTTAATTAATATTTAATTTACTAACATGCGTCACGGCAATTCAACAAGAAAATTCGGAAGAGAGACAAATCAACGCCATGCTTTGATGCGTTCTTTGGCACGCAACCTCATTCGTGACACAAAGATCCAGACTACACTTGCCAAGGCCAAGGAGCTCCGCCCTTTTGTTGAGAAGTTGATAACAAAGGCTAAAACTGATAATATCGCTTCACGCCGTTTGATAGGTGCTCGTCTGCAGGGAGTCAAGGAAACAAAGAAGCTTTTTGAAGAAGTATCACCTAAGTACAAGATGCGTCCAGGAGGTTATACTCGTATTATCAAGATGCCACGCCGTGACCTCGATGCTGCACCAATGGCAATAATCGAGCTTATTTAATTAAAACCATGATATACACCATAGATGCACAAGGTAAAAAGATTGGACGTATCGCCAGTGAAGCGGCTTCTTGTCTCATGGGCAAAAAGACTGTAACTTTTGCAAAAAACGCTGTAGCAGATGCAAAAGTCGAGATTATCAATGCAGAAAAAGCTGATGTTATCGCCAAAAAGAAAGAAAGCGACAAGTACGTTACTTATACAGGATTCCGTGGTGGTTTGAATAGCGAGACATTGGGTGAGCTCGTCAATCGCCGTGGTATGACAGAAGTTTTCCGTCGTGCAGTATACCGTATGCTTCCAGATAACAAGCTTCGTGATCTCCGTATGAAAAATCTGATCATTAAGAAATAATATCCATAATACCGCGAAAACTCGCAAATTTAATTTTATATGACAACAAAACCAACAGGAAAATATTTTGAAGCAGTAGGTCGTCGCAAGACCGCCATTGCTCGTGTCCGTATGTTTCCAAGTCCAAAGACTGGCTACGAAGTCAACGAAAAGTCATTGGAAGCATATTTTCCAGTTAAGGAAATGCAATTGACTGCTACTGAGGCTGTTACTAACGCAAAGACAGCTGATAAGTTTTTTGTGACTGTTAAACTCGTTGGTGGTGGTATTTCTGCACAATCAGAAGCTATGCGTCATGGTATTGCACGCGCACTCCTTCTTTATGATATAGAACTACGTGGTAAGATCAAAAAACTTGGTTTTCTCAAGCGTGATCCTCGTGCAAAAGAGCGCCGTAAATTCGGTCTCAAGAAAGCTCGCAAGTCTCCACAGTGGAGTAAGCGTTAAAAGATACTCCTACGCCGCAAAATTTCGCTCGAAATTACACAAGGCCCCGCGAGGGGCTTTTTCAGAAGAAATTCACGCGGAGTTGGTCACACTAAGTGCTGATACCTCAAATTCGCGGAAAGGGAACATCACCCTCCCACTCCCTGCGCCAAACTGTGTCTATGAATATAATATGTTGACATCTATATTTCAACGTGCTATAGTACTAATGTAATTAGTTCGCTTTGCAAACTGTCGGATGACAGAACAAAGTCTTGAAAAACCACAGAACCAAAGGAAAGGTAAGGATTGCTATGAGCAATAAGGACCTCACATCGGCAGAATTGGAAGTAACACAGAAAATTCAGATGCACTTCCCACGCGGGTTAAGTGCAAAAACATTGGGGCTCATCAATGGGTGCCCCGTCAACGAACTGACTGAAGCTTTACGTGCCATGATCGAAAATATTGGTACGAAGTGCCAGAAGGTTATGTCCAAGTTCAAGTCCATCGTGGCCAGTTTCACCGTCGCCACGGTCGATAAGATCAAGGTCTCGGACTGCTTCACGGACAAGATCTGGGTCTATCGCGACGGTGACTGGGACCGCTGGCTCACGAAGTTGACACCTGCGACTCCGGCTGGCAAACCTGCTGTCTATGAATTGACGGAAAACGGTCCGACGGTCAAGGGTATGGCACAGTTCGTCCTCGGTACCACCGAATACGACATTGCCAAGCTCGCCAAAGCGCTTGTTGCGAATGGCAAGACCTTCAGCCCGAAGCAAGTGGACGATCTCGTCATCCGTTTTGTGAAAGGAGAAAAAGCCATTGGTCTGAACGACAATAGTTACGCAAACCTCTTCTTTGTTCACGACGATGACGGCAACGTGTTTGTTGCGGGCGTCGGCCTGGGCTCGGGTGGCTGGTGCGTGGGCGTCTACCGGCTCGACAGCGACTCCGGGTGGAACGCAGGCCGTCGCTTCTTTACCCGCAACTGAAACTGGGACACTTTGTCCCTATGACACTTAACCCCCACTCACTTGTGCTTGCACAGGTGAGTGGGTTTTTGTTTATCCGAATAAACCACGGGCTTTAGCCCGTGTGTGCGTTTAAAGACGAAGTCCATGTAAAATCACTGAAGGTCGATATTACCAACCAACAGTGATTTTACTTCGTATGAACAGACGATTGCATCAACAAACCCATTCATCATGGGTGTGTGACTACCACATTGTCTGGTGTCCCAAATACCGTGGAAAGGTACTGGGAGACCTGTTCATTAAACAGGAACTCCGTAAGATGTTCAAGTACATCGCGAAATGGAAGCAGTTGCATATTCATGCCTGGCACATTGGCGATGAACACATACATCTCTTCATCTCCATACCGCCTAAGTATTCAGTGGCGTATGTGATTCAAGTACTGAAAGGGAAAACATCCATGTGGCTCAAAAAGAAGACCAAGAAATTTGCCCAGGGAACTCTCTGGCAATCAGGCTACTTTGTCTCCACAATTGGATCCAATGAGCATCAAATCAAAGGGTACATCAGAAATCAGTCACACCACCAAGTAGAGCTAGTTCAACAGAAGTTCTCCTGGCTCGGTGTGAAGAAGTGACCAAAGGTCACATGACAGAAGCCACCGGCATTAGCCGGTGGTTTTCACTTCTGAAAACCAAGTTATTGCTGCATTCATTTACATATGACCAAAATAATTTACATATTGCAACCTTCCATTTTTTTCTCTATACTATCCTCACTATGTTCAAGAAAAAAGATAATAAAAATTCTGATGAAATCATTCTAGAAGACGGCGATCAAGTTACTCATACTGCTGCTCAAACAACGACTACAGATATTGACTTGGATGACTCTGTTGTTGGTGAGGAGAATGCAGCCGAAACTATTAAGAAACTCCGCGAAAAACTCAAAAAAGTCGAGGCAGAAAAACTGGAATATTTGACTGGATGGCAACGCGCCAAAGCTGATCATATCAATGCTCGCAAGCGTGAGGAGGAGGATAAAAAAGATTTTGTTAAGTTCGCTAACGAACGTTTGATAGAAGGTCTCACGCCAGTTCTAGAAAGCTTTGAAATGGCGATGGGTAATAAGGAAGCATGGGAAAAGACCGACAAGAATTGGCGTGTAGGTGTGGAGTATATTTACGGACAATTAAAGAAAGTTCTTGAAGACAGTGGTCTTACAGAACTTCGCCCCCTTAATCAAAAGTTTGATCACTCTGTACATGAAGCTGCATCATATGAGCCAGTAACGGATGAAAAGCTAGATCATGTTGTATTAAAAGTTATTCAGAATGGATATTATTTAAATGGAAAGCTTATGCGACCAGCAAAGGTTGTGGTTGGGGAGTTCAAAAAATAGGCAAAATTTTTGGCGCACAAACTCGAGGTCGGTGCGCCAATGGACATGTCTAGTGGATTCAGGAAAACCTTACCGACGTCGTATTGGGCCGAGTGGGACGTGTAAGATTTATTGGGGATGCTCGAGGAGAAGAAAACCTGGCGACTGTCCATCAATAAATTATCACGTGATATGACTATTGTCAATACCACAAAAATATGCTATTTTGTTATAATATTATTCCAAAAGAATATGCTTATTCCTAGCCAATACAATCAAAAAGGTATATTTGAAAGAGTCCTGCGGTCAAAGGATGGTCAATTGATGCGTGTCTGTTTTGAAGTCTACGAAGTGAACGGCGAGATCAAAGGACGTATCATCAAAGCCGAGCCTATTCTTTCTTTGAATAGATCCTCTGCAGAGCAACCGTCTCATGATTCTTATATCAATGGTTTTGGTGACAACTATGGTACCAATCTTTTACTTGCGTCTGCAAATAAAATTGTTTCCCCATACTCGTGGATTCTTGAGAAAAAAATTACCTCTCCTTTTTCTGAATTTGAGTTTTTAACTTCTATTAAAATTAGAGCACCGTCTTTCAAATAAAATTTGTATTTGTTTCTAGTGTAGGTTGTTCGTTGAAATATTAAGTATGCTATAAAATAAAATCGCACTCACAAATCTGTGAATACGATGACCCGCTAGCCAGATTGCTAAGCGGGAGAGATAGGCGTTATTGTTTCCATATTATTAAATTACTTAATTAACCCCTAACAAAACATGTCAAAAATTATAGGTATCGACCTCGGTACGACTTTCTCGGCAGTAGCCGTTATGGAAGCTGGTGTACCAAAGGTTTTAGAAAATAGCGAGGGTCAAAGAACAACTCCGTCTATTGTTGCTCAGTCAAAGACTGGTGAACGACTAGTTGGACTCTTGGCAAAGCGTCAGGCTGTTACGAATCCAAAGAATACAATCTTCCAGATCAAACGTTTTATGGGACACAACTTTGATGAGCCAAGTGTTCAGAAGGACATAAAGAACGTCTCATTTGAGGTCAGAAAAGGTTCAAATGGTGGAATTGAAGTCAAAATGTCCGACAAATGGATGCGCCCAGAGGAAGTTTCGGCCATGATTCTTACTAAGCTCAAAAATGATGCGGAAGCTCGCCTCGGTGAAAAGATTACAGAAGCTGTAATTACAGTTCCGGCTTATTTCAACGACTCACAACGTCAAGCCACTCGTGATGCCGGAAAGATCGCAGGTCTCGATGTAAAACGCATTATCAACGAACCAACGGCAGCTGCACTTGCTTACGGATTTAACAAACAAAAAAATGAAAAGATCGCAGTGTTCGACTTCGGTGGAGGAACATTCGATATTTCTGTCCTTGAGGTAAGTACTACCGATGGAGGTGAAAACTCTATTGAAGTCCGTTCTACGGATGGTGACTCACATCTCGGTGGTCGTGATATAGACGCCAAAATAGTAAATTGGTTGGCTGATACATTCATGAAAGAAAATGCTATTGATCTCAAGAAAGACCAATTGGCATTACAACGCTTGGATGAAGCTGCAGAAAAAGCCAAGATCGAACTTTCTACAGCGATGCAAACTGAAGTAAATATCCCATTCATAACTTCTGGATCAGATGGACCAAAGCATCTTCTTGTCACAATTACTCGTGCAAAACTTGAGGAACTTTGTGCTGAATTTATCGACAGAGCCATGATGATTACAAAGCGTGCAATGGATGCTTCTCCATTCAAAATCGCTGAGATCAATGAAGTTGTGCTAGTCGGTGGACAGACTCGTATGCCAGCTATGCAAGAAGCTGTGAAAAAGTTATTCGGAAGAGATCCTCACATGGGTGTGAATCCCGATGAGGTGGTTGCGGTGGGCGCGGCTATTCAAGGAGGTATCCTTGGTGGCGAAGTGAAAGATGTTCTACTTTTGGACGTTATTCCTCTAGCACTTGGTATCGAAACCCTTGGTGGTGTTGCTACAAAACTTATCGAAAAAAACACAACCGTTCCTACCCAGCGTACACAAGTATTTTCTACGGCAGCCGACAATCAGACGTCTGTAGAAATTCACATCACTCAAGGTGAACGTGCCATGGCTGCTGACAACAAGTCGCTTGGCCGATTTATCCTTGATGGAATTCCACCAGCACCTCGAGGTATGCCACAGGTTGAAGTTTCGTTCGATGTGGATGCGAACGGAATTCTCAGTGTAACCGCAAAGGACAAAGCTTCTGGTAAGGCAAACTCAATCAAGATCACTGCTTCATCAGGTTTGAGCAAAGAAGAAGTTGAGAAAATGAAAAAAGATGCAGCTGCTCATGAAGCTGATGATAAGACAAAGAAAGATGGAATTGAAGCAAAAAATATCGCTGAACAGTTGGTGTACACTTCCGAAAAAGCCCTCAAAGACGCAGGTGAAAAAGTTCCTGCAGATTTACGCAAAACTATCGAGGATAAAGTGGCAGACTTGAAGCGTGCTAAAGATGCTACACCTATCGATTTTACCGCCGTAAAGAACGCCACAGAGGCTTTGAGCACTGAAATCCAGAAGATTGGACAGTATATGAGCCAACAACAGGCTGGTCAGCAAGGAGGGGCTTCGGGTGCGGCTGGTGCAGGTGCGCAAGGTGGACACGATTCCGGCAAAGGCCCAGAAGCAGGGGATAACGTGAAAGATGCGGAGTTCAAGGAGAAGAAGTAGTTCTTGAAAACAAAAAACTCGCGATGGGCACGAGTTGTAGATCTTCAAAATCCTTCTTTGATTAAGAGTTTATTCAGACCCGAGTCGGACTCAACTTCTGAAGTTCTCGAGTTATCGCTGGACCGACGTATTCTGGAGCAGTGACAACGATGTCTGCTGCAACAGTTATGGGTCGTCGACTGATGAGAATAACGATCCTGGTACCAGTAATTCTCTCGGATAGATCGTATGCCTCTTCGAGTTTGCTCGTAATGATAAAGCAAACATTCTTGTCCACGTGGGCAGTGCCTCCGCTCAAGATCCAATTCGCCACAGCGTCATGAACGTCTAGCTCGACGATGCTACGAACACACGATACTTCCAGTGTACGAAAACTGACAAAGATTGTATTCATTATTAGCCCCTTTCTAAGGCTTTAGATGAGTTTTTGAGGAACGAAACTTGCTTAACAACTTAACATAAACTACAATAGCTTCACTAATAAGTCAACACAATGAAAGATTACTACAAAACCCTAGGAATCGAGAAGAATGCTTCAAAAGATGACATCAAAAAAGCATTCCGTAAGCTCGCACACGAACATCATCCTGATAAAACAAAAGGTGATCCAACTTCTGCTACCAAATTTAAAGAGGCAAGCGAAGCATATTCAGTATTATCTGATGATACAAAGCGCGCTCAATACGACAGGTTCGGTTCTGCAGGACCAGGAATGGGTAGTTCTGGTGGTAATTATGGTGGAGCTGGTGGTTTCGGAGGATTTAACGCTCAGGACTTTGGTGGCTTTGATTTTTCTCAATTTACACAAGGAGCTGGCGGACAAGGTGGTGTTGAGTTTGACCTAGGTGATATCTTTGGTGATCTCTTCGGTGGCGGGCGTGGTCGTGGGGGTGGAAGAAGTCAGGCCCGCCAAGAAAGAGGTCGCGATGTTTCTGTTGATATCCAAATCACTTTAGAAGAAGCTGTTTTTGGTGTCGAACGTGAGATCCACGTGACAAAGTCATCACTATGTAATACATGTGATGGTACTGGTGCCAAGCCAGGTACAAATATGAAAACCTGTGAGACTTGCGCAGGTCACGGAAAAGTTAATGAAACTCGTAGATCGTTTATGGGTGTATTTACCACCACACGTGTTTGTGATGAATGTCATGGCAAGGGTCAAATTCCTCAAGAAAAATGCTCAACCTGTCGCGGTGAAGGAGTAGTAGATCGTCAGCAAGAAATCATTGCTAAAATTCCAGCTGGTATCGAAGATGATCAGATGGTGCGTCTAAATAAAATGGGTGAAGCGATCGTGGGTGGTATACCCGGTGACATGTATATAAAAGTTCATGTCAAACCTCATGCTTTTATTCGACGTGAAGGTTTAAACTTGCTGACCGATTTACACATTAAATTAACCGCAGCAATTACAGGTGGTGAACAAACTATCAAAACTCTAGATGGTGATTTGGTACTCAAAATTCCTGAGGGTTCTAATAACGGTGATGTCTTGCGAATAAAAAATAAAGGTGTACCAAATGATCATGGACGTCGTGGTGATTTTCTAGTGAAATTAGTCGTTGAAATGCCACGCAAACTTTCTCGAACAGCGCGCGAAGCAATAGAAAAATTAAAAGGGGAAGGGGTATAGAAATGCCAAAAAAGTGAGAATAAAGAAAATGGACCCGGAGTATTTCATCCGGGTCCTTCGTTAAATGGGAAGGTAGGGTTCTTGTTCTGCTTTAAGCCTTTTCAGGGAAAAGCAATTACCCCTTTAGGGAGATAAATCTCCACCTTGCCATTGTGTTGTGACACTAGGACTTCCTGGTCTTCTCCTTAGCGATTTCGTCAGTGAGCTTACTTGCGACACCACTGAAGTGTTCCTCAGCTAACTCCTTTCCGATTTCGAGGTAGACTTCCAGCAGCTCAGTCACCTTCAACGGTGGCTCAATCTTGTACCGCGCATTAAGTTTCTGAACTTCCCCCGCACATTCGCGACCAAGGTTACTTGCGAGGTTAATGCCTTTCTCGCGCATAGCTTCCTTAATCATGGCACGGAACAACTGGAACTGACGTTCCTTTTCCATAACGGTCCTTTCTTTAATGAACTAATGCCTTCTTGTTGATGGGTAGGCTACCAGTAAGCATTCATAAATAAATATGGATGTTTACATAACTATTGTACACCTAAATATCATCATTGTCAATCACACCAAATCCCTCCATAAATTAGCCATTTTCTGCTATTATTAGCAACATGTTTGGCAAATCATCAGTAAAAAATACATCTGGTAAAAAAATCCTTCTTTCTGGAGTCAAACCAACTGGTCAGGCTCACATTGGAAATTATTTTGGAGCGATGAAACAATTCGTAGACCTCCAAAATTCAGGTGAATATGAGTGCTATTTCTTTATAGCCGACTACCACGCACTCAACCTTATTCAAAATGAGGATGAAATGCGAAAGCTTACACAAGAATTGGTGCTGGATTTCTTGGCTATTGGCTTGGATCCAAAGAAAGCTGTCATCTTCAAACAGTCCGATATTTCAGCACACACAGAACTAGCGTGGATTTTTGACACAATAGTAACTATGCCATATCTCATGCAAGCACATGCATATAAGGCCGCGGTTGATAGGGAATTAAATGATCCAAAAGGGGCAGCTCTTAGAAATAAGATTGGAACACCAGGTATAAACGTTGGTACTTTCAACTATCCAGTTCTTATGGCGGCTGACATTCTCTTATACAATACTGACGTCGTTCCAGTTGGTTCGGATCAAAAACAACATGTCGAATATGCGCGTGATATTGCAGAGAAATTTAACTTTACATTCAAAAATTCCGCACAAACAGATGGCGGTACGAATGAAACTTTCAAACTTCCAGAACCACTTATTTTGAGTAACGTCGCTACAGTTCCAGGTATTGATGGTCGTAAAATGTCTAAGAGTTACAATAATACTATCCCACTCTTTGCTACTCGAGAACAAATTATAAAAGCGGTTATGAGTATTGTTACTGACACTGGAATCGGTGCGATAGGTCCTGATGGTAAACCTTCTGATGGTATGCCAGCCAATGTTTATGCAATTCACAAACTTTTTAAGACTGAAGCTGAACTCAAGCCTTTGTATGAAGCTAATAAGGGTAAATATAAAGCTCTCAAAGATGCTCTTATAGAAGATGTTGACGCATTCATTAGGCCTTTAAGAGAAAAACGAGCTAAACTTGCGAAAGATTCTAAAATTATCTCAGAAGTTCTAGCAGTAGGTGCAAAACGCGCAAATGAAGTTGCTGAATGTAAATTGCTACAAATCAAGAAAACTATTGGGGTTTTATAAATCAAGTTTTTTCAGACCGTTAGCCATTTTTAGAGTTAATGGGTATAGAAGGGGAGGTAAATTTAATACCTAAATCTTTTTTAGAATATACCCAACATCCTTATCCTCAATATCATAACCTGCTTGCTTTATTTTCTTACGTAATTCATCAGCCTTTTGCCAGTCTTTGTTTTTACGAGCAGCTTCACGAGCATCTGCCAAAGCCTTAATTTCTGCAGAGATGGATTCATTGCTGAATACTTTTTCTTCAGTTTTAAGTTTACTAGTCGCAAGTGTTGCAGCTAAATCTAGCCCAAATACTTTATCAAAATTTATTATAGTTGCACGCTTGTCGGCATCTGAAATTTTTACATCTTTAATCAAATCCCAAACGAGTGCAAGAGCCTTTGGCATGTCGAGATCATCATTTATGAGAGTAACAAAACGTGCTGTGTATTCAAGGTTAGAATGACCACCTTCTCCATATGAACTCAAGATTAAAATCAAACGATTAAGAGCATTTTGTCCGGCACGAACAGCATCATAAGTGAAATTGACTTGTGTGCGATAATGAGAGGTGAGCAGCCAATAACGAAAGGCAAGAGGTGATATGTTATTTTCTCGAATAGTGTTTAGGACGATAGAATTACCGGCTGATTTGGCTATTTTTCCACTATCTACTGTCAAATGTTCACCATGGAGCCAATAATATGCTAGTGGTACTCCGAATGCAGCTTCTGATTGAGCAATTTCGTTATTATGATGGACTGGAATATGGTCAATACCACCTGTATGTATATCAAATGGTTGACCCAAATATTTTCTAGACATGCCAGAACATTCAATATGCCATCCCGGGAAACCTTTACCCCAAGGGCTTTCCCAACCCAACTTTGGATCAAATTTCCACAAACAAAAATCTATAGGATTTTTCTTTCCTGAATTAGTAGTTACTCGCACACCTTCTTTCAAATTTTTTAATGAAATATTACCAAGTTTTCCGTAATCAGAAAATTTTGAAGTATCAAAATATATACCATCTGAAGTTCTGTATGCATATTTTTTTTCTTCAAGTTTGCTGATAATTTCTATGTCTTCAGCTATATGTTCTGAAGCTTTAGGTAATTCTCTAGGTAGTTCGATATTCAGTGCTCGAATATCTTCAAGGAATTTTTCCAAATAATAAGAACCAACTTCATTCATGGCAGCCAGGGTTAAGGGCTTATTCTCGCGTTTGAGAGCCTTTGTCATCTTGTCTTCACCATCATCTCCATCACTGACGAGGTGACCAACATCTGTGACATTAATAACTTGGTGGACTTTTAAGTCATTATATTCTAATACTCTACGTAATATATCTGAAAAAACATAGGTTCTTAGATTACCGATATGAGCGTAGTCATAAACTGTCGGTCCACAGTTATACATCGAGACTTCATGTTTTTGGTTGAGAACTTTTCCAAGCCAACCAACTTTTTTTATAGGTTTAAAAAGCTCTTTGGAACGAGATAAGGTATTGAACAAATATATATCATTGGAGGACATGAAAATGTTGTGCCACAAAATACCTTTCTGCCTTTATTAGACCCAGCCTTTTCTTCTGAAGTAGTACCATATACCTATCGTAATAACTGCCATTATTATAATAATAGTCCACCAACCATACCCAACGTTGGTTAATGGTACATGAATTCCTGGAATGGTAAAGACCGAAGCAATGAAGGTAAGAGGATAGAAGATGAAGGAAACAAGGGTTAGCACCTTGATAATTTCATTTTGCTTCGTATCTAAAAGGGAATTATTCGTTTCTCGGAGATCAGTAAGGAGTTCGCGGGAATTGATAATGAGTTCATTGATACGGAGTGCTTCTTCTTTGACAATATGAGTATAAGACTGAAAATCTGCTCCGAACATGCTTTTTTTCTCTGCGGCGTGAGCATGGATTTCTGACCAAACGTCATGGTGTGCATGAACGGTTTGTTTGAAGTCAATCAGTTCTCGACTCAAATTTGATAGAACTTCGACCATACCTTTTTCATCTCCGTTGAAAATGTGTGATTCGGAAATTCGCAAAGAATCACGAATATTTTCTAGGTCCAAATATAAGCCATTGTAAATTCTTCTTATTATGTAATAAAACAAATGACCTGGATGATCAATATTTATTTCTTTATCCAAAACGGCATTAGTTTCAAATATCTTAGAAAAATATTCCAACTGGTCTATTACTTCAAAACGGGATGTGATAAGAAAATTTTTACCTATGACAACATCTAGCTCACGATCGACAATTTCGTATACATTACCATTTCTAATTCTTATAGGTAATGTCAGAACGATAAGTGTATAGTCTTTGTTAAAACTAACTCTGGTAGATCCAGATATGCTTTTGAGTTCTTCTCCGACTAAAGGGTTAAGTGAATAACGTTTTACTAAACTAGATATTTCTTCATCAGTTGGTGAATGTAAATCTAGCCAAACAAGGTCCTTGTGAGTATTTGTAGTTATCATATTGCATAAGTATATACTATATTGGTCTACTTGAAATCCACAGGTCTAGGTGAGATAATGACTCCCTATGAATATTAGAAAAACTTTGACTTTGAGTACGGTAGTACCACTTGTGGTATTGGCGTTTGTCTTGGGTTTATTAATACGCGTTAGTATCTCACGGTCAGTGACAAATTCACAAGGAAGTTCTCAGTCTGGTATACAAGTTTCCGTTTCTGCCTCTTCCAATATTACAAATGATCAATTCAGCCCTTTTTGGAGAGCGTGGGATATTCTCGATTCAAAATATGTCGAAGCCACATCAACCTCAGACCAGAAAAAGATCTATGGTGCTATAAAAGGCTTAACAGCATCGTATGGTGATCCTTACACAGTTTTCTTCACTCCTACAGAATCAAAGATGTTTCAAGAAGATATTGCTGGAGATTTTGGTGGTGTTGGTATGGAACTTGGTGTAAAAAATGGCCAGCTTATTGTCGTATCTCCGATAAAGGGTGGTCCAGCTGAAGCTGCTGGTGTTAAGACAGGAGACGCTATTATTATGATAGAAGGAAGTTCTACAGCTGACATGAGTGTTGATGAAGCTGTATCACATATACGTGGTCCCAAAGGCACAAAGATAAAGTTAACTTTTCTCCAGAAAGGTGCTACGAAGCCGGTAGATCGCACTATTATTCGTGATACCATAAAGATTCCTACATTGGATACAGATACTTTACCTGGCGGAATATTTGTTATAAAACTTTATAGCTTCACAGCAGATTCACCACTCCTGTTCAATGATGCACTTAGGAAGTTTATTCTTTCCGGTAACCAAAAGCTCATCATAGACTTGAGAGGGAACCCGGGTGGATATTTAGAGGCTGCGGTTGATATGGCATCTCGCTTCTTGTCATCAGGAAAAGTTATTGTTACAGAAGATTTTGGTTCAAGCCAATCTCCTAATATTTTCCGAAGTAAACTTGGTTATCAGGTATTCACAAGTAATTTGCATCCAATTATCCTTGTTGATGGGGGTTCTGCTTCTGCTGCAGAGATTCTTGCGGGTGCTCTTTCAGAAAATGGTGTAGCAAAACTCGTTGGCGCCAAAACATTCGGAAAAGGTTCAGTACAAGAGTTGATACCAGTTACTTCAGATACTTCTCTCAAAGTTACCGTGGCACGTTGGCTCACGCCAAATGGTCATAATTTGTCTCATGATGGTCTAGATCCTGATTATCCAGTATCTGCCGCATCAAGCACGACAGACATTGCGGCCGGAAAAGATCCTCAAATGGATAAAGCTGTCCAACTTCTCAATCAGTAGGAGTTAATGGCAATGAATTTGTAAAAACAGTCTGCCTTATAAGATTAAAACATCAAAAAACATGAAAATAATTCTTTTGAAAGATGTAGCAAAACTCGGAAAAAAGTATGAAATAAAGTCTGTCAGTGACGGACATGCTCTTAACCTGCTCATTCCTCAAGGATTGGCTATTATTGCTACTCCAGATGCTACAAAACGTATTGAAGTTATAAAGGGGCGTATGGAAGGAGAGTCAAAAGTTCAAGAAGAACTTCTAGCCCAAAATATAAAATCTATTGAGAAAGTCAGGCTGGAAATTACTGGAAAAGCCAACGAAAAAGGTCATCTATTTGCTGGATTGCATCAAACAGATATTGCTCGTGAGTTGGCATCTCAGGCAAAAATCCAAGTCGATCCATCTTTCATCCAGTTGACTCATCCAATCAAGGAAGTTGGCGAACATGTAATTGAAATTAAGGCAGGAGGGAAGTCGGCAAAGTTAAAGTTGCTAGTGAAAAAAGCTTAGTTTTATCCCCACCATCCACTTTCTATCCTCTTCCAACATGAAGAACCAAAGCAAAGCCTTCACCCTCCTCGAAATCCTCCTAGTAGTAGCTATCATAGCTATATTAGCCGGCATTGTGATAGTAGCCATCAATCCAGCCAGACAGCTAGGTAGTACCAGAGATGCACAGCGTAGAAGCGATATAAACACTCTCTATAAAGCAGTCTATCAGTACATTATTGACAAGGGTACACCTCCTATAGAGATTACTCCAACACTAACCCCTATATGTGATTCTGGAAGTAGTAAAAATGGTGACATAACTTGCCCAACTAATACTACTAATCTATCTGCTTTGGTACCAAACTATTTAACAGCTATTCCCAAAGATCCTATAGCTACTTCTACAGCTGGTTATGCAATCGCAAAGGTTAACTCTAATATTTATATTGAAGCACCATTGACTGAGATTGGTTTTACCAATCAGCCTGGTTATTCTTCTTCCACGCCGATTATCGCTTTCGTTGGTCAAATTCCAGCTGGTCACATACCTGCTGCAGCTACTGTTCTCAGCGGTACATCAGGTGGTGGAGAGCAAGCTACCTCATCTTACTCAATTACCTTTGATGCTAATGGGGGTACAGGCTCTATGGCAGCTCAAGTTATTCAAGAAGGTTCATCAGCCAACTTAACAACTAATACTTTCACACGTGCTAGCTATACCTTTTCAGGCTGGTCTACCACGTCAGGTGGTTCTATATCATATGTAGATGGTGATAGTTACACAATGGGAGGATCTGACGTTACTTTGTATGCAGTGTGGACTAGTAATGGCAGCGGTGGAGATAATTATGCCTTACAATTTAATGGTCTTCAGTTTAATTCGGCTAATTATGTCAGTGTTCCAATGTCATATAATTTAGCTGGGGATTTTACGATGGAGGCATGGATTAATCTCATCACTCACGATGGTTTTTGGACAATATTAAGACCAGTAAATGGTAGCTCTGTTTTTATAGCTGTAGGAAATAGTATTTACTTGCAGGGTCCAAATAGTAGTGGTTGGTATAGATGGAGTATATCTTGGACATCAGGTACATGGCATCATATAGCAGTTGAGATGAATGGCGGAACACCGATGTTGTTCTATGATGGTACATCACTAGGTACTCCAGAAACTAGCGGCTCGCCTTCATTTGGTAGTTATTCTGAACTAGATATAGGAGGTAACTTCAGTGGTGGAACTTCTATCAATGGTTCCATAGATGAAGTCCGTATCTCTAACACAGCTCGTTACTTATCTGATTTCTCAGCAGACTTAGCGGCTCACCGTTCTAACTATCTCGATCTAGCTTCGGATGGTAATACTGTAGGCCTCTGGAAATTCAACCAAGGTTCAGGTGCATCACTTACAGATAGTAGTGGCAATGGTCACACTGGTACTCTTGTGAACAGTCCAATATGGGTAACACCGGGGGTTGAGTAATATTTCTTATAATATAATCAAAACAAAAAGACCCACCTACTGGTGGGGTCTTTTAAAACATAGATTAAATTATCCACGCAGGTACCTTATTACCTCACATGCACAATGTTCTTACGCTTAATATCATTGTTGTAACCTGTCTTTCTTTTTGTTGAGAAGCTTACTACGCCTTCCTTGAGAGCAAAGAGAGTATAATCCTTACCTACACCAACATTGTCGCCTGGAAGCACAGTTGTACCGCGCTGGCGCATGATTATCTGACCAACAGTGATCTTTTGGCCATGATTGATCTTAACCCCAAGATATTTTGGGTTTGAATCTCTTCCATTTTTGGACGAACCTGCTGCTTTTTTATGTGCCATAGGTGTGGATAAAGGGGATTTAGATAATTAATACGACTACTTAGTTACAGTCAAACGAGTATAGCATGCCTCATTATTTATGCAATAGGCTGTCAAGTGTCATAGAATGGCTCAAAATAAGGCTATTTTAGGGGCATTATATGGCTCAACAGAGCCATATAATCGGTATAGTAGTATTGACAAAGATAGTGCAATCTGCTAAACTAGACACACAAAAGTGCTAAGTGAGCGTCATGCTTGCGAAGCTCTTTTTTAAATTATGATTGAATTCACAACCGGTTTGGCATTAATGGCATCGCTTTATATAGGAGGAAATTCAGGAATACAGGCAGTTCAGACTAGAGCGACAACAACTAGACAGGAAATTACTATAAACTCAGCGTCTACAACGCTGGCTAGTACTTCTGATAGCCGACTAGATGGTCAATCTGGTGTAGAAATCGTCAGCTCCAAGCAGGTGGAAAGTTATGTTCGTGAGCAATTTTCAGACGAACCAGTACTGGTAGAAATAGCACGTTGCGAGTCGACTTTCCGCCAATATGATACTGACGGCAACATTTTACGTGGTAAGGTAAATAAAGGTGACGTAGGAGTCATGCAGATCAATGAGAAGTATCACGCCGATGAAGCTACTAAGTTAGGACTTAACATTTACACAGCAGAAGGCAATGTAGCGTTCGCAAGACATTTATATGAAAAATTTGGATCTCAACCATGGAGTTCGTCATCAAAGTGTTGGTCAGAAGGAGATAGTTTGGCAATGAGGTAAACCTTCGAAAGGTAAAAGAATAATATGTTTAAGTAGGCGAGGGGTTCAAAAAACCTATTCTTCTCTAAGTAGGTAGTGTCGCACAATATATCTTTCCGGTATATTGTATATATAGCTAAAATAGCTTATCTAGAACCCTAGAGGCTTGGGTGTTTCGTTACTGAATAGCTGGAGCGGTCGGAAGCATACTGTTTACTGCACTAGTTGATTGGGTGGCACTAGTAGATGGTCCGGCTTTCAATATATTTATTGCTGGTGTCCAAATATAATTAACAAATATATCCCAGAGATATGTAACAGGAACCTTGAGCCAGTTATTCCACGTATTGGATAGCACTTCCCCGACATAACTAAAGTTATCTTGTGCTGTTGGCGAAGTGGCAATAGATCTAAGGTTATATCCAAAATAGCTTAAGACCAAAAGTGCAATGACAATAATAATAATTGTTTGAATAATTCCTTTATTCATAGGTAAATTAAACATATTCATATGATTATATTATATCGTGTCAACTATAAATATGACAGTGGATTAAGATAAGCCTGGAATGGTGCTATTGGGATGATGGCATTATGGCAATTTTTACTAGAAGTTAACGGTCCTATGACCACTCCTTGTGTTGCATAAACTCCAAAATGGAGATGAGGACCAGTTGTGTATCCTGTATTACCACTATAACCAATGATCTGACCAGTACTGACCGTAGAGCCTGTTATAACAGACTGTACTGACAAATGGGCATATAGAGTTGATAAACCATTCGGGTGTTTGATCATAATCCATTTACCAAAAGAATAACATCCAGGAATTAGATCACTATTTCCCATTCCAGATATAATTCCAGACAACGCAGCTTTTACTGGCGTTCCTATACTTGCTCGGAAATCTACACCCGTATGCCCTTTCCCACTATAGATTTGTGGGTTGGCAGTAGAGAAAGCCGTGTTACCAAAATATTGTGTAATAGTTATGTTATCCAATGGCCAGGAAAGAATACCTGAACCAGTGTGTGGCAATTTTGCTGAATCGACGGTATTTGCTAGCTGGGATTGGTAGCCAAGGATTTCTTGCTCGAAGGCATCTTTGAGCCTAGCTTTTTCCTCTAGAATACTTTGATACTGGGATTCTGATTGCCTGGTATCTCTTAAAAGTTTGTTTTGTGCAGCCGCTGTAGCAACAGTTATGGCTTTTTGATCACTGAGCTGTTTGTTGAGTGTCACAAGATTGGCACGAGCCTTTTCTGACAGAGTCTTTGCAGATTGGAGATTTGCTTTTGCATGAGAGAGATCGTTGATACGATTATGAACATTATCCTGAAGCGTTCCTAGCTGGTCTAGCGAATTTATAACCTGTGATATAGATTTACTTCCCAAAAATATATCGAATATGGTGATATCATCTTGTTGCTCTAATGTACTAAAAGTATGCATAACTATCCTTTTGTCATCAGAAATAATATTTGTATGCACAATAATCTTCGATGATAAGTCCTGAATTTCTAGGTTTTGTTCTGCAATTTTATTTTCTGTAACCTTAATATTATCTGCCAACTTTTTTTGAGTAAGTTGAAGAGACTTAATTGTGGAAGATAAGGTAGTAGCTTGGTTGTCTAGAATATATATTTGATTTTGATAGTTTGTAATCTCTCTTTCTAGATTAGCAATGTCCTGATTACGTCGGTCAATTTTTTGTCTAATATCTGTTTGGTCTACGGTTGTAGTGGCTGTTTGGGCACTAATTTTTAATATATACGATATACATACAGTAATTATGATTACAGTGACACCAAATTTCTTATTTATTCTATGCATAATTATCCTTTTCGGGATCTAGCTTCAGCCAGTTTTTTATTATCTATCTTCGTTCTTTCCCAATCTGTGGGTATAACATTAAGTACGGTTTTACTAGGAATGTCAACGTCAAATATCATATCTTTTAACTTCCATGTTCTCACTAGACCTATTTCCTCATAACTTTTTTGTAATTGAGCCATCATCTCCTCCGCTTGAGCTAGCATATTTTTTTTATCTGTTTCTGTTAAGTTGGACTCGTGAATAGGCTTCATGCCACTTTCTGTCCATCTGACACCTTCAACTTTTTTCATCAAAATTAGATGTTCATTGTCTAACTTAACTTTTGCTACTGGTCGTGGCGCCGGTAGGTCGAATTCTTTTGCAATTTCCATTATTGTGTATTCATAAAAAGGATCATTTGACTTACCAACCTGTGATTTTGTGGTATTAACCCTTTTACCAACAGTTTGTAGCACTTCCCCATCAGAGTTTCTCCATAAAGGTAAATCTTTTGTAGCGGTTGGATCTTCTTTAACAACCCCATCTGCGTCGTAGATTTTTTGCCCAGACTTTATATTCTGTCCAAATTTTTCAAAATACCCAAAAGGATCCTCAATAAATTCTAATGGAACAAAACTTTGAAAAGCTCCCTCTATTTCTATTTCAGGGGTTGGAGGTGTTGGAATCACTTCACTATATGGAGTTTCGAATGAACTTTCTATACTCATAAATATTTATTGGGTCTTAATTTTGTCTATTGCAATGTCAATTCTTTTTAGAGATTCTTCTCTACCGAGAATATACGCACACACAAATGGATCTGGTGATTTTTCTTGACCAGTTAAGGCCATACGTAGTGGCCAAAGCACATTACCCTTCCCTGCCAATTCGGCGTATGGCCAAATAGCTTTCTTTATTGATTCTGTCGTGAATCCTAAAGTACTAGTAGGATCATGGGTTTCGTTTAAATCAAGAATAATTTCTCTACATTTTGAAAGATGTGTTGTGGTAACCGAAAAACTTGGTTCATTTTTCCAAAGGAGTTTATCTGGTTCATAGTCTAATAATCCTTTTATGAAACCGAGTTCACCATCTTGGCTAAAAATATTTGTGATTTCGTCCATTCTAGTGATCTTCTCTCGTAATATTGAACTACTGCGCTTGAAGACTGAGCTGTTCGTCGAAAGCCATTCTGGTAGAAACGTACTAGCTTTGATAGCAAAATCTTCAGAACTTAATTTTGATATATATTGATGATTGAACCACAAAAGCTTCTCTTCATTAAACGATCCTCCAGCTCTCTGGATTTTACCAATCTCAAAAGAGTTAATCAGATCTTCTTTTGTAAAAAGTTCCTGAGTCGTACCTGGATTCCATCCTATGAGTGCAAGAAGGTTTAGTACAGCTTCTGGTAGATAGCCTTCTCTACGATATTCAAGTACATCCTTGGCTCCATCGCGCTTACCGAGCTTTTTTGTGTGGTCTTCTCTCAATATAGGAGGAAGTGTGACAAATATAGGCGGCGTGATACCAAGTGCTTCATAAAGACTCAAAAACCTCGGCGTACTAGATATAAATTCATCAGCTCTCAATATATGAGTAACAGACATGTTCAGGTCATCGATGATATGCGCAAAGTTATATGTAGGAAAACCATCACTTTTGATCAGTATAAAGTCATCCAACGCCTCCTCACCAGCCTCTAGGTTACCGCGGACAGCATCATGCCAGTGATACTTTTTAATTTCTGGAACTTTGAAACGTAGCGGCTTTGTCCCATCCCAAGTATCAAACGTTGCTGGACGGTGATTTCTATATAGAAATGGTTGCTTGTTAAGCTCGGCTTGTTTGCGGAAAGCTTCAACTTCGACTGCGGTATACGGATCTGGATAAGCATATCCATTTACAATTAACTTCTTGGCAAAATCGATGTATGTATCCAATCGTTCAGATTGTATGCAAGAACCGAAAGATCCTGGCTTATCTGGTCCATAATCCCAATTAATACCTAGCCATTTCAATGATTCGCATATATGTTCTATTGAGCCTTTTACTTCGCGATCTTTGTCTGTATCTTCTATACGTAAAATAAATGTACCATTATTCTTTTTCGCCCAGAGATAAGCAAAAAGAGCTGTACGTATACTGCCTATATGCATGAAGCCTGTTGGTGACGGTGCAAAACGAGTCACAACCGGTTGTAGGTTTTGTGTACTCTTGTTGGTATCCATCGTTTCATTATAATCAAAAAAGCCGAGTTTGTCTCGGTCTTTTTTGATTATAGAGTAATGTGGTAATTTTAACCTTTTATTTCGGCTGAAGCTGTAGCACTTGCATGAAATGGTTTCATGATAATGTTTCCGGAAGAGTCTACTATAGATGTATTTGTTGCTGCATTGAAGGCTCGATTACTAGATCCGGAATAAAGAACTGCGTAATAAAGTGAACCATCAACTAGAGGCTGAGACAAAGTAATTCTCAATGGTGCTGTACCTGCGGAGGCGTAGGTTGAACCTATCACAGTACCAGGTTTGCCGTTGTTATCTTTCTGAATGACTACCCATGCTCCGCTTGTAGTCTGAACAGAAGAAGCATAAACAATGTTTCCTGGATTCTGGTCAGTCATAATAATCCTGTTTACATCATTTGGTGAAGGAACTATAGTATTTCCGTTGTCTGTTACAACCGGAAGAGGTTCTGCATTTTTATTACTAAAAACAAGAACACCGACAATTATAATAATAACAATAATGATTGCAGTAACTACCCATTGCCACGTCTTTATACCATTTTGAACTTGAGGTTCCATAATATATTTAATCTATTAGGGTTAATAAAACGACCTATAATAATGAGGTTAAGCCACATTATAGCACATTATTTCTCATGTTCAAGAGCTACACCTAGAATGGCTTGGGCTATAACTTTAGCGCTATCTAATCTCGAAAATGCAGAGGCTCTTTTACTCATCGTCGCGCTAATGGCTGGGCTATTACAAATTCGGTCAATTTCTTCTATAAGAATGTGTGTACTAAGATTATTCTCTTCGATCAATGATGCAGCACCTGTTTTTGTGTAGGCATAAGCGTTAGCTGTCTGATCGTGACTAATAGAGTTTGGAAGAGGAATAATAATCGAAGGTTTACCCCAAGCTGCGATTTCGAATATTGTCGATCCTGCCCTAGAAATAATAACACTAGCTACACCTGCAGACATGCGTAAAGCGAGTTCATTTAAATAATCAAAAGGGTGATAACGATATGAATACGGATGATCTTTCAATACAACTTTGGTAGTATCTGTAATTTCTTTTATGTTCGCACGTCCAACCTGGTGAACTATTTGATATCTATTCAGCAATTCTGGTAATGCTTCCACAATAACATCATTGATGTTTTGTGAGCCTTGAGAACCACCAAGGACGACAATGGTGGGAGTTTTATCTTCTAATCTAAGGAATTCATTGGCACCATTTGTCAGTGGTTGCATAATGTCAGATCTGATTGGGTTTCCAGTATAAGCTACAACGCCTTCTTTTGCTTTGAAATGAGTCGCAGCTTCTTCATAAGAAATTGCAATCTTTTTTGCAAATTTACTAGCCCAAACATTTACGCGACCTGGCATACTGTCAGATTCGTGGATCACAACTGGAATTCGCAAAATTCTGGCAGCAAAGATAGCAGGAAAACTTCCATAACCACCCTTTCCGACTACCACGTCTGGGTATAAGGAATATAGTTTACCAACTGCACTTATACATCCATATAAAGTCTTGAAAAGATCAATAATATTCAAAACAGAAAAATATCTCCTAATCTTCCCTGCTGGTATATAGATATACTGGAGTTCATTATCGAAAAGAAGTCTCGCATTATATTTTGTAGGAGCCATATAATACATTTGAGGCATAAGAATTTTACGACTTCTGGCCTCATCACGAATAGCTTGAGTTATAGCAATAATGGGATAGAAGTGTCCCCCTGTTCCACCGCCTGTGAATAATATTTTCATAGATGAATTACGCTAATTTGTGGTGCTATTATAACTTTTTTTTGATACGTTAGCCACAATACCCATAGCTGCTAAGGATATTATTAAAGCACTACCACCGTGGCTTACAAATAGTAGTGGTACTCCGGAAAGTGGTATCAAGCCTAGCATTGCAGCGATATTCAGGAATGATTCGATAATAACCAATATAGCTATGCCAAAAACAACATAAGACCCAAAAACATTCTTTGTTTGTTTACTCACTCTGAGTATACTAATAGCCAACAACAGGTACAAAGATATCAAGACTACACTACCAGCAAACCCAAACTCTTCAGCTGCCACAGCGAAAATAGAGTCATCTGTTGGTTGTGGCAGGTAACCAAACTTTTGAATGCTTTGACCAAATCCTCGCCCAAAAACCTGTCCAGAACCTATGGCGATAAGGGATTGGTTTATTTGGTAACCTGCACCTTGAGAATCTTGGTTATGGTTAAGGAAAGTTTTAACTCTCTGCATAGCATATGGTCTAGTAAATATGACACCGACAACTATGGCAACCATAAGCAAAATTGTGACAAAGATTTGTTTCAGTGGTACCCCAGCGACAAAAAACATGATAATTCCTGTGGCACAAATAATAACCAGTGTGTCTGTATCCCTCTGTGCCAAAAGAAGAGCACCTAATATGACCATTAAGATGCTGTATACCAAAAGACCATATTTCACAGAGGTAATTTTATCTTTGGCAAAATGTATCCACGCTGCAAGGTAAATAATAAAAGAAATTTTTAGTAATTCTGATGGTTGAAATGAAAAAAGACCGATATTAAGCCAACGAGATGCTCCTCCGTGATACAAAGAAAGTTGTGGTACAAAAAGAAGTAAGTTTACCAAAACAGAACCAATAAAAATAAATAAGGCATATTTGCGTATCCAGGAATAGTCAAATTTAGAAAAAAGATAAAATGCTAGAATTCCCAAAATCAAACTTATACCTTGTTTTAATGCAATGTTACTAAAGCTAGCTCCACTTTCAGTCAAAAGCCCTAATGAAGCTGAAAGGAATATCAAAAAACCAAAAAGTGTCAGGACAGAAACTGATGCCAGAAAAAACTTATCAATGGAAGCATGTTTGATTGCCATTGCGTCTTATTGTATCACTTTCTTTGATGAATCCACTGTTGATTCTCCAGAAGTTTCTCCGTTTGAGCCTGTCAAAGGTTGTGATTTGAAAGATTCAATGTCTTTTTGCACTTGTTCAAAGTCTGGTAAATCCGATGATTTTGTAATACCCATGAAAGCGTAGAGTTGCAATGTTGGTTTATAAAGAAAACTTCGAGCATCTTTCGGATTATCGATACGTTCTACTAACCCTCTTATCATTAATGCACGTAAGATAAATTGAGAATTAACCCCTCGGATAAAATCAATATCAGCTCTAGAAATCGGACCCTGATATAGAACTATGGATAATGTTTCGAGTCCGGCTTTACCCAAATCGCGAGATAGCTCATCTTTGGTAAGTTGTTCTATAAGAGGTGAAAGTTCTTTTGCGGTTCCCAACATAACTTCTTCATCTGTTTGTATCAACGTGACTCCCCTTCCAGATAGTAATTTTTCTAAATCCAAAATTCCTGCACGAAGCTCATCGTTATTGATGTTTAACAATGATGATAGTTTCCTGAAAGAAATAGGTTCAGCCTTCCAAAACAGTATAGCTTCGATTTTTTGGGCATTAGTCATAGTGTGGTAATAATATCATATAAATAATTACTGATCGCGAACTAGTATTTTGGCACGCCGACATTTTTTGTTTCCATATGAATATCAGAAAAGGCAGACTCCTGAGTAACTTGCACAATGCCCTGCTTGACCAATTCCAGCATAGCCAAAAAGCTAACAATTACATTCACACGGTTTTCCTTGTGTTCCTTGGTAAATTCTTTGAAGCTCAAGCGCAAATGTCCCGTGATACGGGTGGTAAGTGTATTTATCATTTCTTCCAAACTAATAACTTTTCTGACAATAGCTTGAGGAAGCTTTTCTTTTTTTGGCAGCCTATTTATCAGATCAAGTAGGCATAATCTTATTTTTTCTAAATTATAATCTTGATTTGGCACAAAAACAGGTATAGTCGGAGCAGACTGAGATTGTGTAAAGATTATCTCATTACCAAAGAGTTTACTGACATTGATGCCTGCTTCTTTGATCCTTTTATAAATTTTCAGTCTAATTTCTAGACTATGAATATCTCCCTTTTCTTCCTCTGTAAGATTTAGATTAGGTAATAACGACTTTGATTTTATAAGAAGTAGAGTTGATGCAATAAGGATAAAATGTGCAGATTCGCCCATTGGTAAATTATCGAATTGTCGTATGTGCGCGATAAAGTCATCTGTTACTTTTGCCAACGATACATCGTTGATGAAAAGTTTTCGTTTCTCAATAAGATCAAGTAGTAAGTCCAGTGGACCTTCAAATGAGGTAGTTTTAACAGTAAATGGCATTGGTCAATTATAACGTAATATATTATTCATGTCTGTAGGCTTAGTATATTTTCTAATAAGTAGTTCTCGAGATAATATCAAGACTAGAGTCATTGATCTTTAAGTCTTCAAAACCGTAAGATGTAATAATATCAGTCATATATTTATATGAGATTTTCACCGATACGTGCACAATGTTTGTGCCAGTTTCTGTAAATTCACTAGCACAATAAACCTCTGGTATATATATTGAACCACGAAGTAAAAAATTCCGTGCAAGTTTAGATGTGCTCATATTAAGGCAGGATATGGTATATAAGTTTGTTTGGATCCTAATCTCTTTACGTATAATACTATCTGCATAGGACTCCGTGCTATTCATATATAGTAGAGATAAGGCTAGTGTACTCATCGCTAGCAGTAAAATTGTAACTAATGCCATGAAACCTTGTTTACACGTTTTCATAAAAATCATGTAATTTATAAAAATTTTGCGTGTCGTGATCTAAGATTACATAGACAGAGCTTATAAAAACTGACAAAAGTACAGAAAACAGACTGACAAATATAACTACTTCAATAAGCGTTAAGCCTGTGTATAAAGTAAATGTTCTTTTAGAAAATGATTGCTTATAAAAAATTGATTGCATATATGGTTGGCGAATCGTTAGCTAGTATATAAATAGTGTGTCCATCACATGTCATTGAGCGGGGCTGTATCGGTATGTGATAGTAATTAGTTGAGCTTGCAAGGCTAAACATTTGAGTTGAAGATGAAATATCGTTCGAAAATTCAATAAACTCCATACCAGATTGGCGTGTGGATATGTATGTATTAAACCTATCTTGAATAATTCCATATACTCCTCCAGGGATATTAATTGTTTTAGAGTTTCCTTGAGAAAATGGTAATGACCAACTTGCAACGGAAGTACTAGCCCAATAAAATATCTCTGGATCTGTGGGTATATCATAACCACCAGAAGTCCTGCCAAAAATTAGGTTATTTTCAAATATTGAAATCGTTTTCCCTTCTTGACGACTCCATCCTGACGGTGAAAATTCGGATGAACTATTAGAATAATTATTTGGATTATACGTTTTAACTAACCTGAGCTGACCAATACCTGCCGCAGAAACATAAACATTATTGTCATGAACTTGAATATCGTTGACTTTGTTCCCTATTTCAAGTGTGTCGACTATTGCGGGTTGAGTCGGATCCATAATGTCAATAATGGAAAATTCTGCACCATCCCATTTTTCTGTTCCGAGATATAAATATTTGTTTGAGTACCCAATAGCTGTTGCATAAGGGGGAGTTGCGGTTGCATATGGTAATGGTAATTTATATTTACTCTCCAAACTCAAAGAAACCGAGCTCGAAGCAGATCCACTTATCACAATATTATGTAACTGACTGGCTGTGCTAGCGGCAGCAGCAAATATATGTTTACCTACAATTACAAACGCTACAATTCCTGGGCCTGTATTGATCGAGGATAGGATTTGGGGCGAATCAATATTATGAATATCTATCAAATATAAATCTGGATCAGAGGCTTGTGAAGCATCGGTAGATATATAAGCAATATGGTCGCGTACTTCCAGATGAGTTAGAGGTTGGTTGTTGGGAATTGGCAAAGGGATCTTGATAAATATTGGAGTATGATTATGGGTAGCTATATTAGTAGCCTCAGAATTATTCATAAAATCAACAGCGCATAATGGCTTATCAATTGCATCTATATGATTTCCATAATTTTTTGGTGTAATAGAAGTAAAACTTAGTGTGTTGTTATCAGTTTTGTCGTTTTCATCATCGTAATAAGAGTCTATTCGGTAATCTGTTTGTAAAAAATCATTGCCATATAATCTGGCAAAACTAGTGGTGCTGGTGCTATTTTCATAATCGTGAATATGTTCAAGCCTAAAATTTGCGTGATTAAGCAAATCTTGTGAAATAGATGATGAATTGGTAAGTATGAATATATATAATACAGATATAGACATTGCGAGAAGAATATCTATTAGTACAAAACCTGTCTTTTGTAAATCTCTGATAGGCATATAGTGTATATGTTCTAGTGAATATTTTGTAAAACTCTGGTCATGCCATAAATAGGCATCATGATTGAAAGTGCAATACTGCCAACGACTCCTCCCATCCCTATCATCATTACGGGTTCTATGAAAGTTGTGATCTTTCGGAGAGTATTGTCTATGTCTTTTTCGACAATCTCCGCAGTTCTAAGTAATGAATTTCCTAGTGAACCGGAGTATTCTCCAGCAGAAATAAGAGATGGTATGTATACGGGAATATTTTTATGGGTAAATATTGTCGATAAATTTTGTCCGAGCGACAGCATATCTGATCCTGGTTTAAGAATTTCATGAAGAGGTAACAAACTGACTATGGAGACTGTATTTATATAGGCTTTGTATAGTGGTATGCCGGAAGAAACCAAGGATCCTAGTGAGCGTAAAAACATTGCTAGAAAATATGCATATATGATATTTCCTATTAGTGGAATTTTACAAATACACATATGAACGAGCATCTTGGTGCAAGCCGATCTACAATATAACAACATACTACTCACTGCTATAGCTGTAATAGCTAATAATCCATATATGCCAATAAACAATATATGGTCTGAGATGTATATTAATATTCTTGTTATCAAGGGTAACTCTACACCCATGTTTTTGAGCATGGGAATAATTTGAGGCATAATACCTTTGACCATTCCAATTGTTAGTAAACCAGCAAAAAGTCCAATAATTATGGGATAAGTTAAAGCTGACATACACTTTTTCATTAACTCAGCTTCTTTTTCTATAACATCGTGGGCAAATTTTATTGATTCGGATAATAGACCAGACATTTCACCGTGTTCCAGAAGATTTTTAGTGAAAATGGAAATATTGGCATATATGGCTAGAGACTGTGACAGCTGGTTTCCGGATTCAATGTTAAGGATGATCATCTCTAGACTATCGGCTAATTTTGTGTGGGCACTTTTCTTTATGAGTCTTAATGATTCATGAACCGGTAGACCGGAGGAGATGTACATGTGTAAACGTTCAAAAATTATTAGTGTTTCATATTTCGTCCACCTCATTCTCTTAGGGAACTTTTTTAAATTGAATTTGAACATATATAAATAAAAAATTTTTGTTATGCAGGCAAATTATCTAGTTAAAACTCTTAAAATTTCTGCGAGTGAAGTTATGCCCCACTCTACTTTTTCTAGACCATCGTCCTTAATTGTTCTAAAACCACGAGATTGTATATATGACTCGATATCTGTAACGGGTCTTTTTGTAGAAATAAGATCAGAAAGTTCTTTATCTATATGACATGCTTCAGCGATGATCGTTCTGCCAAGATAACCTGTGTTATGGCACAAGTCACAACCAACCCCATTACACTGTTCGCAAATTGTTCTTACTAGTCTCTGTGCGATGATAAGTTTCAAAGTTGTAGCCAATAGATACGGATCTACACCCATATCTATCAGACGCGGTATAGTTTCTATAGCGGAGTTGGTATGAAGAGTTGAAAGTACAAGATGCCCAGTTAGTGCTGTGTGTATAGCTATTTGTGCGGTTTCACTATCACGTATTTCGCCAACCATAATTACGTCCGGATCTTGGCGCAGTGATGATCGTAAGCCAGAAGCAAAAGTAACACCATAATCATGTTTGATATGGATTTGACGGACACTTGGTATTTCATATTCTACCGGGTCTTCTAAAGTTATAATAGATATCGGCTCAAGAGATTTTATGGAAAGGCATGTATGCAATGTGGTAGTTTTTCCGGAACCGGTTGGACCAGTGACCAATATAAGCCCACTAGTTTTTGTAAGAGCGGAGGTTATCACATCCACATGATCACAAATGAAACCTAACTCAGTAAGTGAAGTAGTTTTGTGTGTCCTTACTGGCAGTAACCTCATGACAGCATTTTCGCCATGATATGTTGGCATGAAAGATATGCGGATGTTGTACTCTATTCCAGCAATGCTAATTTGGTAGCGGCCATCTTGGGGTATTGAATGAATATCGGTACGAGCGCCAGAAAGAATCTTAAGTCTTGAAATGATCTCATCTTTTATTTCTAGAGGTAATCGACTGTACTCCTTCAACATTCCATCCAGACGAAAACGCACCAAGTTATCATATGCACCCGGATCAAAATGTATATCAGAAACCTTGAGTGCTATTGCTTGCTCAAGTAATTCATTAATGGCTTTTGTAGCGGTGATCACCTACCAACGTTATCAGAAACTTATGAAGATTTAATGAATTTTTTCTAGAGAAGAGTCAAAAAAATAATAAAATTTTATTGAAGAAATTTTGGAACATGGTCACACCGGTACTCTTGTAAGTAGCCCAACTTGGGTGACACCTGGAGTTGAGTAGAAAACTTTTACCTCCCCTCAACTCTAGTCAACTCTCGAATCTCTTCTCGAACTACACCCATACCATCTGAAATATCTTGACGACTTGCTTCTACTTTATCCTCCAAATCAGCAAGTCTGGAATATAGTCTAGACTCTGTAGCGTCGATTCTCTCCTCTAGACGCTCAAAACTACGCGCGATTGATATCGCTATATCATCGGCATTTTTGTAAATTAATCTCTCAATTAACTCAAGATCTTTTTTGTCTAAAGACATATTTTTATGGGAAAATCCCAATGTACTCATTAAAATAATATTTGAGTAGCATTAAACAATATATATTAGGCAAATGAAGAATCTGTGAAGATTTTATGAATTTTCATTAGAAAAACCGTGAGAAAGTAATAAAGATTATTCACTATATAAATAAACTTTCATGGGAAAGCTATATTATTTTTCCCCACCTTTTCCCCGATTTGATATAAAAACATATATTGCTAGCCCGCTTTCTCATGCTACAATTTGCACATGGCACAAACTTCCCCGTATTTCAAAGCGAAGGACTTAAAAATTCCTCCACAAAATCTTGAAGCAGAAAAAGCCCTACTAGGCTCTATAATGATTAGAAGTGATGTTATGCACGACATCATAGACGTCATCAAAGCTGATTCTTTCTACACCCCACAAAATAAGGCTGTTTGGGATGTGCTTCTAGAACTGCACACAAAAAGTTCTCCTATAGATCTACTCTCTGTCTCTGCTCGGCTAAAGGAGAAAAATTCTTTAGAAGAAGCTGGTGGTATGTCATATCTGACTGAGCTTATCAACGCCGTTCCCTCTTCTACAAATGCAAGTCACTATGCAGATATTGTTGAAAAGAAGCACATTATGCGTGAACTTTTACGTGCTGCGGAACAAATCACCGGCCTTGGTTATGATGAGGAGCTTGATCTGCATGATATGTTGGAAAAGGCAGAAAAGTCATTATATTCTGTCACAAACAAAACTGGTTCACACAAATTTATAGAACTCAAAGACACTTTGCACGAAGCTTGGGAACGTCTTGACCACCTACACAAGACTAGTGGCGAACTACGCGGTGTACCGACAGGATTCGCTGAGCTCGACAATAAGCTCGCTGGCTTCCAGAAATCAGATCTCATCATTCTCGCCGCTCGACCATCAATGGGAAAGACATCTTTGGCTCTAGATATTGCCCGCAAGGCTGCCGTAATTCACAAGATTCCAGTAGCTATTTTCTCTCTAGAAATGAGTTCTCAACAACTCGTAGATCGCATGCTGGCAGCAGAAGCCCAAGTTGACTCATGGAAGCTCCGAACAGGTCATAATCTATCCGTAGAACATGATTTTAAGGCTATTGGCGAGGCTATTGGTCGCCTTTCAGAAGCTCCTATTTATATCGATGACCAACCAGGGAACAATATTCTCAAAATGCGTGCTGTAGCCCGTCGCCTCAAGAATGAAAAGAAACTCGGGCTTATCGTTATTGACTACCTTCAGCTCATGGTTCCAACTAGCGCCAAATACAATGACAACCTTGTTCAACAGGTCACTGAGATTTCTCGCTCACTAAAAACTTTAGCTCGCGAACTAGATCTTCCTGTTATTGCTTTGTCACAGTTGTCACGTGCCGTCGAACAACGTGGAGGTAAACCCCGTTTGTCAGATCTACGCGACTCTGGTTCCATTGAACAGGACGCCGACGTTGTTATGTTTATTCATCGTGAGACGGATCAGGATATTGGTGGCCGTAAGAGTGAAACTGAAATTCTCATTGAAAAACATCGTAATGGACCGACTGGTATCGTCAAACTTCATTTTGATCAAAAGAAAACAACATTCTTGTCAGTTGATAAAGCTGATTTTGAAGGATTCGACAAAGTAGATGAGATCGGAAATATGGGTGTATAGACTCTCTATATAATCATGGTTAAATTTTAATTTTATGGACTCACTTCATCGCTTAGAAGAAATCTTTGCCCATTTCCCTGGTATCGGTCCGAGACAAGCAAAACGTTTTGTACATTATTTACAGGGAAAATCTCCAGCATCTATAAAAGAATTTATACAACTTATAGAAGAAGTAAAAAAAACTACAAGAGAATGCGCCCAATGTCACAGATTTTTTGCCAAATTAGCCAGTCATTTGCACAATGAAATTGGTACAACAAAACCAGCTGCAGATCAACTATGTTATATTTGTTCCGATCAAAATCGTGACAGAGCTACTCTAATGGTAGTTGCTCGTGATTCTGATTTTGAAAGTATAGAGAAAAGCGGAGCTTATCGTGGACTATATTTCATACTCGGAGGGCTTGTGCCAATTTTAGATAAAGAACCAGAAAAAAAGATACGGTTACGAGCACTCATGGAATATGTTTCGACCAAAAGTGTGGCTAATACGCATGATGACCATATTCAGTTTAATGAGATTATCCTCTCCCTCAACACCACTTCCGATGGCGAACACACAACTACTATAATAAAAGAGGCCTTACAGAAAATTTTTGGTATTGGTAGCAATAAAAATATCAGTGATAATAATGACAATAGCAAAAATACCGATAATGCTACTAGTTCTGCTAAAACAAAAATAACAATACTAGGACGCGGACTGTCTACTGGAGCAGAGCTTGAATATGCTGATAGCGAGACTATTAGGTACGCACTCGGAAATAGAAAATAAAATTCTATATAGAACTATTGCGACCTCTTTACATTTTTGGTATCTTATTGTAGACTCATTGTGGAAATAGCCTAAACGTTCGACCTGAAAATCCAAATATGGTGGGGGGCGAAAATGGTATCAGCCGAAATATTACAAAAAATTTGTGACGTAATAGTCACGGAAATTGGGGTGGACAAACACCACCACATGCTTGTCTGTCTCAAAAAACACCCAGATGCCGTGATCAAGTGGGTGGATATGAACATCCGCCAATGGGCAACTCCTGTAGCACTCGAGGTTGGTCAAATCTTAATCTTCGATCATCACGGGCTTCTCGCCCACAAAGTGGTTGACCACCTCAAAACAATGTTCACAAAGGAGCTGGCAGACATCAAATAGCGCATTTTCCGATGATCTCCTACACTGCCACAACCGCAATCATAGACGCCTTTGGTCTATGATTTTTTATTTGACTAGAAATCAAAAAACACCTACTCGGTGTCTTTACAAAATATTTCAGAGATTTGTCTAAAATTCACCTATTTCAACGCGTCAATCTTGACCTTAACAAAAGGTTGACGATGACCATTGCGCTTCCAGCCAGAACGACTTTTCTGTTTGTATCTAACAACCAAAACCTTGGCGAGACGACCAACTTCTGTGACTGTTCCTTTGACCTCTGCCTTGGCGATATAAGGTGTACCTATAGATGTGTCTGTACCATTATCCCAAAGAAGAACCTTGTCAAAAACTACCTTATCGCCCTCTTTGTGAGTATTAGAAAGCTTTTCAACAGTAACAATATCGCCTTTGGCGACCTTGTATTGCTTGCCCCCTGTCTCAATAATGGCGAATTCCACTGGTTTCATATGTGGGGAGCATTATTACACAGCCAGGATTATAGTGCAAGTACCAAATTTGAGCCTCTGGTGAATTATTTGAAATCTAACCTTTTACTCTATATCTGGCTTCTCTAATATTGGTACCGACAATCCTGGCGACTCCCCCGTTATTCGCAATACATCCTTATCAATTTTCTTAAACTCTTTACCAGAATTTTCATAGTGACTAATTACTGTACCCAAAGAAGCCCCCAATTTTCCATGAAATTCTTCATATTTCTTCAAATGCACACTAAGTTCATTAACACGCTTTATAATGTCCAGAGCTTTCTCTTCTATTTTCATAGCATTGAGCCCCTGAAGGACGGTTTGCAAATATGCCAAGAATGATGTTGGCGACACAATTATAACCTTATATTTACTAGCTGCACGCTGGATCAAGCTGTCAGTCTCTTCTTGGAGAGCACCAATTTTATTTACCAACAAGTCATAATAAATAGCTTCATGCGGAATAAACATAAAAGCGAAGTCGAGAGTGCCTTCATCTGGACGAATATATTTTGCTGTTTCTACTATACGATTCTTTAGATCATTTACAAAGGATTTTTCGAGCTTTTCGCGTTCAACAGGGTTTTTTTCCTCAACCAATTTATTATAATTTTCTAAAGAAAACTTTGAATCTATCGGAATAATTTTTTCATTAATGAAAACAGCAGCATCTACCATCTCGCCATTTTTAAAAGCATATTGCATCTGATACTGACCAGGTGCCATGACATTTCTCAATAAAGTTTCAAGGTAATATTCACCGAGAATTCCCCTCTGTTTTGGGTTTTTAAGAATGTCCTGCAAGCTTTGGAGTTGATCAGCAAAACCAACGACTTGTTTTCCTGTTTCTTTGACTTGCGCTAACTCATTAGTAATATCTTTGATCAACCTTTGTGATTCACTAAATTGACGATGGAGTGCGGTGCTAACTTCCTTTGTGTTCTCACCAAGCTTGTAGTCCATACTACGGCGAAGTTCATTGACTTGATCAGCGATAAGTTTGAGACCATCAATATTATTGGTTGTGGAATTAATTTCTTCTTGGGATAGTAACTTATTATTGCGATTTTGAATACGAAAAATAACCAATACTAGACCAGCTATAACAACCACTGACACAATAAACAATATAATTAGGGTTATTTCCATAAATGAATCTGTGCTAATATTATCTCATGATTCACCAAACCATCAAAGAGCAGATAAAAGAAGCTTTGCGCGCAAAAGATACTATTCGCCTAGATACATTACGAGGATTATCGGCATTGTTTACAAACGAGATGCATGCCACTCCACTTCCTAAGGCGACAACCAGTGCAAAAACTTCTACACCTGCCAGTGAATTTCTACCTGATGAAAAAGCCCTTCTACTTATAAAAAGAAGTATCAAGCAACGTAAGGATTCTATAGAACAATTCAGTAAAGGAGGACGAGATGATCTCGCTTCAAAGGAACGCGCGGAGTTATCTATATTAGAATCATTCATGCCTGCCATGATGAGTTTGGATGAGATCGAACTTGTTGCTCACTCTAGAATCGAAGCTATCAAAGCTCAAGGTAATGTTGACCCAAAAGCTTCTGGCAAAATAGTTGGAATGATTATGAAAGAATTGGTCGGCAAAGCAGATGGTACCGATGTAAAATCGGTAGTCGAGAAACTTTTGAATCGAAGCTAGAAAAAATATTCAGTGTTGCATTACTGGGAGGCCTTATCTTGGTTATTCATCATACCTTCCCCCATCATTGAGCCCCTCCAGCCTGGGTACCAATCTTGAGATCGACTGAAGCTGTTTGGTGTGCCTTGGAAACGTCGTTGTAACATGCGAGATTAAACATGTACTTACCAACAGGAAGACCTGTTGTAATGTAGGACACAGAAGCACTACCTAGTGAGGTTGGTATAGTTGCCGGCCATAGGTTGTTGTTACCTGTAGCAGGATTAACTGCAGTGATAGAACAATCGCCGGAGTGGAAGACGTTAGAAGGTGTAGACCAGACTAGTGAGAAACGTCCGC
>Ga0118677_10001315_pt1 | contig 53156 bp, 52 predicted proteins | sample AliMusrvi5mmetaG_FD_86154 | JGI IMG/M metagenome (GOLD analysis project Ga0118677, IMG submission 86154) | reverse complement strand
ATTGCGGATAATATTGATAAAGACGGAAAGCAGGGCATCCTTGTTACCGATAATTCCAATGTCTTCCGGCAGAGAGCAATTCACCACCACCTCAATAGCACTCATGTCATATTGATAATTGACTGCCTCAACTGCCTCCCTGATTAAATCAGGCAGATTGAGGGGGCCTTCTGTCTTGCCGATGGTTTTGCTATAGGTCAGTAGATTGCTCAAAATGGTCTTACAGCGTTGGGCACTCTTCAATATGGTTTCAAGTTTAGCTTTGAACGATGCCGACTGTTCGTCAATATGGCTAAGTATGAGTTCGGTTCTGCCGATTACAATCGCTAAGGGATTATTGAGTTCATGAGACACATCTGCCACGAGCCGACCAATGACCGCCAGTCTTTCAGAAAGCAGCAATTTCTCCTGTAATTTTTTCTGTAGTGAAATATCCATCACGATTATACCGATATGCCTGGGTATTCCATCAGCATCGCAGATAGGGAATATTGTGTGGGAAACCGGAATGCTGGTGCCGTCAATGCGCTTCAGCATACTTTCGCCATTCCATTCTTTGTCATTGACGGCATCTGGGATCAATTTATCTGCTGTATGGCCAAAGTTTATTGGTGCGATGAAATCCGTGATGATGTTGGTCTTCAGTTCATCCGCACGGTTAACCCCTAGCATTTTTGCGCCACCCGCATTGATATAGATGAGCTTCCCATCCATGTCTGTAAGGGCAACTAAACCAACATAGGTTTCAATGATGGCAAGCTGCTGTAAGATGATGTTCGCCGATTCCCTTTCTTTAGTCAAATCGCGGAAGACCAGCACGACACCGGTTATCGTATTATTTTGGTCGAATATGGGCGCGACGCTATCGCCAATCGAGCGTTCGGTTCCATCGCGGGCAATCAACAGGGAATGTAATGCCATTCCTCGCCTGTCACCATTATGCAATATCGAAGCGGCAGGACTATCAATCTTGGCGCGTGTCTCTTCGTCAATAATGCAAAACACCTCTTCAATGGGTTTGCCATGCGCTTCAGACTCGCTCCACCCGGTCAATTGCTCGGCAACCGGATTCATCAGCAAAACGCAACCGTTGATATCAAGCGATATCACGGCATCGGCAATGCTATAAAGTGTGGCTCTCATTTCCGACTCACGCCGGGCGAGATCATCCACGGCCCGCCTGAGCGCGGTGGTGTCGGAAAACAGTGCCACGTAGTTCTGGGTTTTACCCTGTGCATCACGCACCGCGCTGATAGTTTGCTTCACGAGGTACACTTCCCCGTTCTTGTGCCGGTTCCAGTTTTCGCCACACCATTGGCCTTCCTCGATCAGGCTGCGCCAGAAGGCGGCGTAGAACTCTTTTCCCTGACGACCGGAGCTAAGGATGCGCGGGTTCTGGCCCCGGACTTCGTCGCGGCGGTAACCGGCGATGCGGCTGAAGGCATCGTTGACATCGATGATCGTGCCGTCGGCACTGGTGATCATGATGCCTTCCGAGGTATGGGTGAAGACGCTGGCGATAAGGTGGAGTTTATCTTCGGCTTGTTTGCGCTCGGTCATGTCCCTGAAGAAACCGGTAATGTGTTTTCTGCCGTTTATGATTATCTGGCTCGCACTGATGTCTGCGTAAAAATATTCCCCGTTCTGTCTGACACACTGCATATTTTGGGCAAGAGGCATCTCCCCATGCGCTTGCCTTTCAAAGGTGGCCAAGGCATCCTGAAGAGTATCTTCAGGATGAAGATTGGCAACAGTCATCGTTATGAGTTGTTCTTCTGAATAGCCAAACATTTGACATGCCGCAGAATTCGCAAATAGCATCATCTTATTTTCTGCGTTGGCAATGATGATTCCATCGGGACTTCCCTGGAAAATAGCATGATATCGGTTTTCCGAATCATCCAGCCTTGCTTGTTGTGCTTTCCTGAGTTCGGTGATGTCCAAAAAAGAAACCACAGCCCCTACACCCACACCGTCGCGGGTTTGCGGGTACGACCAATACTCGGCAGGAAAGCAGGTGCCATCTGCACGCCATAATACTTCGTCGTCCACATGCATGGGTTCCGATTTATGGAATGCTTGGAAAATGCGGCATTCTTCAACGGGAAAGAACGTTCCATCGGCGTGTTTTCCGTGAATCTGCCAGTGCATGTTCTTGCCGAGCAACTCGTCAGGATTCCGGTATCCCAAGATATCTAGACAAGCGTTATTGCAAAAAGTGCAGTCACCGTTCATGTCTATGCCATAGATCGCTTCGGCAGTGGAATCTAACAGAAGCCGGGTTTTTTCTTCACTTTCCTGCAACGCTTCTTCGCGTCGCCGGCCAGCTTCGGTCAGCTTGTCGGCAATGCGGAGGGCAAAATTTCGCGTATTGGTGATCGAAAGCATCAACCAGAACAGCATGCCACTCAGCGCGAAGCCGCCCGCCGCGGCAGACCCTGCAGATGCGTAATCCATGGCGGAGGCCTTCGAGGTGCGATCAAACGCCAGTAGCCATTGCCGGCCGTTGAAGCCGACCATCCGCTGCTCTTGCAACAGCGAATGCACATCAGCCAGATTGGCGGGTTGGCTGTCGAACAACAGGTTGGCTGGCGTTGCCTCACGGCCATCGTAGATTTTCAAGTCAACGGTTTTGCCTTCGCGGCTCTCCCAGTTGCCAAGAATGCCGGCCATCATATCGTTCATGCGGTAAGGGTTGTAGACCCAGCCGAGCAGTGCCGCCCGCCTCTGCGCGACCGTTTCCACCGTTGCCCCATTGCGATAGACGGGGGCATACATGAGGGTTCCCGCCTGGACTTCAGTCTCGGTCTCCTGCACCAGCTTGACCTTGCCGGACAGTGCCGCCTCGCCGGTGTCGCACGCCTGTTGCATGGCAGCCCGCCGGACCGGCTCGGTGTACATGTCGTAACCGAAGGCGCGCAGGTTGCGGTCGCGGAAGGGTTCGAGGTAGATGATGGACGTGTACAGGGCGCGCTTGCCGAGCGGGCGCACAGTGTAATCGGGGAATCCCTCGCTGCGTATCTGTGCAATGTGGGCGGCAAGCCGATCCGCTGGAATGACTTGAGAAAACCCGATCCCTTGTGCGCCGGGAACACTTTGCCATGCTCGCAGATTCCCGACAAAGGCTTGCCACTCTTCGCGCTCTACAGCTTTTGATGCTGCAAAAAGGGCGACACCGCCGCGAAGGATCAACGCGTAGGCTTCCAAGCGGTCTTGTATTTTAAGGGTGACCTGATCGCAGACAAACGCGAACTGTCTCGCCCTCTCTTGGTCGATGCCCTGCTTGACCTGAAGGCTGGCGAAAACGGTTAGCAACAACCCGACCAGCAATGTGACCCAGGCAATCCATGCTTTCCTAGAAAGGCTGGATTTCAGGATAGGACTTACGAACACTGCACGAAGCTTGGCCCATGCCCACCCGCTTCGACGATTGTCATGTTTCAATGTTCAGTGCCTTCTTGATGATGCCATCAATCCATGCCATCCATGGAGCCTAGGTTCCGGCGATCCCTGCCGGAACGACGGTGTTTTGAGTTTGGCTGAAACAACTTGCCATATACGGCAGTAGGATCGTAAATGTAGTGCCTTTCCCCTCGCCTTCGCTTTCAACCGACATTTTGCCTCCGTGTGTTTCTATTATACCAAGGCTAGTGGCAAGGCCGAGACCGACACCATTGCCCGCACTCCAACCAGAACTGAATGGCTGAAATATTTGTGGTAACTTTTCTTTGCTTATACCGATGCCTGTGTCATGAATTTCGATGCGGAGTTGGGTTTCGTTTGCCTTTGCAATCGTGAATGTCAGGTTGCCCTTTTCAACCATGGCCCGCTTCGCATTGAGGATAAGGTTGATAAAGACTGAGAGCAGAGCATCCTTGTTGCCGATAATTCCAATGTCTGACGGCAGATTAGCATTTACCGTCACGTTGATACCGCTTATGTCGTATTGATAATTGGCTGCATCAACTGCCTCCCCGATTAATTCAGGCAGATTGAGGGGGCCTTCTGTCCTGCCGATGGTTTTGCTATAGATCAGCAGATTGCTTAAAATGGTCTTACAGCGTAGGACACTCTTCAATACGGTTTCCAGCTTAGCTTTGAACGGTGCCGACTGTTTGTCCATATGACCAAGCATGAGTTCGATTCTGCCGATGACAATCGCCAGGGGATTATTGAGTTCATGAGACACATCTGCCATGAGCCGGCCCATGACCGCCAGTTTTTCAGAAACCTGCAATTTCCGCTGTAATTCTTTCTGTATTGAAATATCCATCATGATTATACCGATATGCCTGGGGATTCTATCGGCATCGCAGATAGGGAATATTGTGTGGGAAACCGGAATGCTATTGCCGTCAATGCGCTTCAGCATAGCTTCGCCAATCCATTCTTCGCCATTGAGGGCATCGGAGATCAATTTATCAGTTGCACTGGCGAAGTTTGTCGGTTCGACGAAATCAGTGATGATTTTGCCAGTCAGTTCATTAACTTGGTTAGCCCCGAGCATTTTTGCGCCACCCGCATTGATATAGATGAGCTTGCCATCCAAGTCAGCCAGTGCCACTAAACCAACATAGGTTTCAATGATGGCAAGCTGCTGTGCGATGATATCCGCCGATTCCCTTTCTTTAGTCAAGTCGCGGAAGACCAGCACGACCCCGGTTATTGTGTTATCTTGACCGAATATGGGCGCGACGCTATCGCCAATCCAGCGTTCGATGCCATCGCGGGCAATCAGCAGGGTATGTGATGCCATTCCTCCCTTGTAATCATTATGCAATATCGAAGCGGCAGGACTATCAATCTTGGCGCGTGTCTCTTCGTCAATAATGCAAAACACCTCTTCAATGAGTTTGCCGTGCGCTTCAGACTCGCACCACCCGGTCAATTGCTCGGCAACCGGATTCATTAGCAATACCCTGCCGTTTGCATCCAGCGATATCACGGCATCGGCAATGCTATAAAGCGTGGTTCTCATCTCCGCCTCGCGCCGGGCAAGATCATCCACGGCCCGCCTGAACGCGGTGATGTCGGAAAATAGTGCCACGTAGTTCTGGGTTTTACCCTGTGCATCCAACACCGCGCTGATGGTTTGCCTCACGAGGTAGAATTCGCCGTTCTTGTGCCGGTTCCAGCTTTCGCCACGCCACTGGCCTTCCTCAATCAGGGCGCGCCATAGGCCGGCGTAGAAGTCTTTTCCCTGACGGCCGGAGCTAAGGATGCTCGGGTTATGGCCCTGGACTTCGTCGCAAGAGTAACCGCTGATGCGGGTGAAAGCATCGTTGACATCAACGATCGTGCCGTCGGCGGTGGTGATCATGATGCCTTCCCTGGCATGGGTGAAGACGTTGGCGGTAAGGCGGAGTTTATCATCGGCTTGTTTGCTCTGGGTGATGTCATCGTAGATACCCAGCAATCCGATCACTTCATTGTCCTGATTCCTGAGCGGGACCTTGGAGAAACGAATCCAAACCGGCAGGCCACCCGGCGTTGTCAATGGTTCAACATAGGCAAGCTTGGCGATGCCCGAGGCCATGACGGCCCGGTCGGCGGCACGATAAAGCTCCGCATTAGCCACCCATCCCAACTGATAGTCGTCTTTGCCGATCACATCCCTCGGATGCGCCATCCCGACATCCTTGGCAAAAGCCATATTGCAGCCGAGATAGCGTAAGTCGCGATCCTTCCAGAAAACCCGTACCGGTGCGTTGTCAATGACCGTCAACAGCAGCTTTCGCGATTGGGCAATCTTATCCATCATGGATTTTTGCCCGGTGATGTCCAAAAAAGAAACCACAGCCCCAACAATCACCCCGTCGCGGGTTTGCGGGTACGACCAATACTCGGCAGGAAAACAGGTGCCACCAGCACGCCAAAATACTTCGTCGTCCACATGAATGTTTTCCCCTTGATTGAATGCTTGGAAAATGTGGCATTCTTCAACGGGAAAGAATGTCCCATCGGCGTGTTTTCCGTGGATCTGCCAGTGCATGTTCTTGCCGAGCAATTCGTCAGGGTGCCGGTATCCCAGCAGCCGTAGACAAGCATTATTGCAAAAAGTGCAGTCACCATTCATGTCTATGCCATAGATCGCTTCGGCAGTGGAGTCCAGCAGAATACGGGTTTTTTCTTCGCTCTCCTGCAACACTGCTTCGCGCCGCCGGCCTGCTTCGGTCAGCTTGTCGGCAATGCGGACAGCATAGTTTCGCGTGTTGATAATCGAAAGCATCAACCCGAATAGCATGCCACTCAGCGCGAAGCCGCCAGCCGCGACAGACCCTGCAGATACGTAATCCATGGCGGGGGCCTTCGAGGTGCGATCAAACGCCAGTAGCCATTGCCGGCCGTTGAAGCCGACCGTCCGCTGCAGGAGGGACCGCGAATGCACATCAGCCAGATGGGCGGGTTGGCTGTCGAACAACAGGTTGGCTGGCGTTGCCTCATCGCCATCGTAGATTTCCAAGTCAACGGTTTTGCCTTCGCTGCTCTCCCAGTTGCCAAGAATGCCGGCCATCAGATCGTTCATGCGGTAAGGGTTGTAGACCCAGCCGAGCAGTGCTGCCCGCCTCTGCGCGACCGTTTCCACCGTTGCGCCATGGCGATAGACGGGGGCAACCATCAGGGTTCCAGCCTGGACTTCAGTCTCGGTCTCTTGCACCAGCTTGACCTTGCCGGACAGTGCCGCCGCGCCAGTGTCGCACGCCTGTTGCATGGCAGCCCGCCTGACCGGCTCGGTGTACATGTCGTAACCGAAGGCGCGCAAGTTGCGGTCGCGGAAGGGTTCGAGGTAGACGACGGGCGTGTACAGGGTGCGCTTGCCGGGCGGGTATATGGTGTAGCCGGGGAACCCTTCGGCGCGAATCCGAGCAATGTGGGCGGCAAGCCGATCCGCTGGAATGACTTGAGAAAACCCGAACCCTTGTGTGCCGGGAACACTTTGCCCTGCTTGCAGGTTCACGACAAAGGCTTGCCACTCTTCGCGTTCAACCGCCTTTGAAGCTGCAAAAAGGGCGACCGCGCTGCGAAGAATCAGCGCGTAGGCATTCAAGCGGTCTTGGATTTTATGGGTGACCTGATCGCAGACAAAGACGAACCGTCTCGCCCTCTCTTGTTCGATACCCTGCTTGACCTGAAGGCTGGCGAAAACGCTTACCACCAACCCGATCAGCAATGCGACCCAGGCGATCCATGCTTTCCTAAAAAGACTGGATTTCAGCATAGGACTTACGAACACTGCACGAAGCTTGGCCCATGCCCACCCGCTTCGACGATTGTCATATTTCAATGTTCAAACGCCTGGCCGATGATGTCTAGCAATTCATTATTCCCAAATGGCTTGCCTAAATACTCGCTGACATTAAGGTCTGACGCGTCTCTGATGGTATCAGGACATGCATAACCTGTCAGGATTACAACAATTACGTTGTCATCGGCTTTGCGGATATTCCGCAAAGTCTCAATGCCATCCATTCCAGGCATGCGCAGGTCAAGAACAATTAAATCTGGATTCTTCTGTTCATTAAGCAGAATTCCGTCGGCACCATTGGAAGCGCAGAAGACCTGATAGTTTTCTTCTTCCAAAACGTCTCGCATTAGCTCCAGAAGATCCGTTTCATCATCAATGATGAGTATTTTCCTATGTGGAAATTCATTTTTCAATTTTCATTGCTCCATTTTGTTAAGTCCGGATAAGGTCATGCGCACCTCTACCACCTTTGCAAAGAGGGTACAACAATTGGATGGTTTAACATACCTGTCTTTCATTGGCAATCAGTTATTCCTTTAATGGCGGCGTGAAGCATCAGCCGTTGATTCCAATGTCTCGCAACGCAACAGCATGGACAGAATCTTCAACCGTTCGGGAAGCGTAACGGCCTCGATTAATAGTTGTCGTTCCGCCACTTCCAAGGGCAACACGCAAGTCAGGCGGTTAATCAGATCGGCCACGCCGACATGTTCCAAAACTGGCCACTCAATGTCCAGACGCTTGTAATCACAATAGTCTCGCAACTGCCGCAAAAAATTCCCCCGTTCGATTTCAGTGACTGAGTCCTCTTCCATGTCGCAGCGGAACCGTGACCAATCCGCTTGAAACCGCCGATAAGCTTGCGTTGTCGGAATTTCTTCCTTGAGGTCGAAACGGCAAACGCCGGTCAGTACGATCATCAACCTGTTATCGGTTGTTTCATTGAAAAAAGTGATCCGTCCAGCCGTCCCTGTTTTGTAAATAGCCAACGCTTTTTCATCGGAGGCGGATAGTTCCGGTTGAACCATTCCAATCAAGCGTCGTTCGGCCATCGCGTCAAAAACCAAATTCAAATAACGCGGTTCAAAGATATTCAACGGCAACTGGCAACCCGGCATGACCACCGCGTGGGGCAGCGGGAAAATCGGCAGTGAAGCCGGTAGCTTTTCAAAGGGTAGGGAAAAAAATGGGGGGGGTGGCATGTCGAAAAGTTCCTCTTCAATTAAGGATTTAGTTGAAATTTTGCTCGTTCCCAAGCTCCCGCTTGGGAATTGGGTTTTTGAAGCTCCAGCTTCCCTAAGAACGGCCAAGCAGGAGCTTGCAAGATAAGGGTTCCCAAGCCGGAGTTCTCATCGTTATACACAAGTGTAGAAAACCCGTCATTTCGGCAGGGATGCTGAAATCCAGCGTCCAAGGATGGCAAACTGGGGGCCACCACCGATGTCCCTGCAACTGCGAACATGAAACTGCGGGTTGGCATGTTACCTGATTTAAGCATTTGCATAACCGACTTATTACCGTCCATGGCCTGGATTTCGGCATCCCTGCCGAAATGACGGCTATTCCTATTTTCCCAGACTTGTGTATAACGACGAGAGCCGGAGCTTGGGAATCAGCCTGACTTCTTTCGGGAGGTCGTTTTTGACCAAATCCTTAGTGACTGATGATGTTACACAAAGCGTAGGCCGTAGCCCGGATGAAGCCCCTTGGGGGCGCAATCCGGGAAAACGTGGCCACAAAAAAAACGGATTGCGCCGTAGGGGCGACCGGCCGGTCGCCCCTACTTCATCCGGGCTACGATACTTCAATCGGGTCATCATAAATGGCATCCATGACCAGTAGCCCACTATAAGTGTTCATCTCATTCTGCTCGATATAAAGTTCTAAGAGGCACTTTTTGTAAGCCAGCCATTTTCCGCCAACCGAAAAGCCTACGGCAACCCGGTAGCATCCCGGCGTGAGTGACATGAAAGGGATGCGCATGCAGATTTCCCCCCTGCCCACCTGGAGTCGGAAATCCTTCTTGCCCAGGCCAGAATCGACTGAAGCCACAAGCATTTCGGCTAAATTCCTAAAATGCAGTGTCAGGTTGGCTCCCAATACTTCTTTCTTCGCTTCGTATTCCACAATCCACTCTACGCTATCCCCGGTTCTCATGCTTAGGCTGCCTTGGTCCAACCCGGTGGTACGAACACGTTTAATAGTCACAAGGCCACTGATATCAAGAACGTTTTGCGTCACATCCCCCAAAGGTGCCAAACGGTTTTTTAGATAGCCGATAGATTCGTAATATTTATAAAACAGGGCATCGGGATTGCCCAAGGCAATTTGCCGACCATTGAACAGCAGCAAACAACGGTCGGCGACGTGTCGGACATTCATTTCCGAATGGGATACGAAAATGATGGCCGACCCATTTTGCTTGATCTGGTTCAAGCGGTCCAATGCGCGGATTTGAAAGGCTATATCGCCTACTGCCAACACTTCATCAACCAGCAAGATATCCGATTGAACACTGGTGGCGATGGAAAACTCCAAACGTGCGACCATGCCATCGGAATAGGTCTTGACCGGCGCGTCAATGGCTTCCTCCAAGCCTGCGAAGGCGATGATTGCATCAAGCTTGGCATCGGACTCCTCCTTGCCCAGACCCATTTGCTGGCAGCGGATATGGATGTTTTCCCTACCGCTAAATAAGGGTTGCAGACCCGAATCAATGCGGATCAGGGATTTCATGGAACCCAAGGCTAGGATGCGTCCTGAATCTGGGCGGTATTCGCGGTGGATCAGTTTCAACAAAGTGCTCTTGCCCGCACCGTTAGGGCCGATCACCCCCAAACATTCGCCGCGTTGGACGGTGAAGGAAATATCCCGCAACGCCCAAAACTCGTCTTTGCCCAAGATTTCGCTTCGACGTAGGCGCAACGTTTTACGGGCCAAGACAGACAGGCTGTGGAGGAAGGCGCTGGAAAGGGTCCGGTGGAATTTTTTGCCGACTCGGTCGATAAGGATGATTTCTTCTGGCACGGGTTCAACGACTCTACCAATCTGGCCGAGGCAGGCGGCTAACCAAACCATCCCAGCAGATGGCGATTCCGGGCAACACCCCAACAGGGGTTTCGCCCGACAATTCCCCCACATCCGGTTTGCCGAACTCGCCATTTTCCAGCCGGTAAATTGTGATTATACGGTCGGTCGGGTGAACCAGCCAATACTCCCGCACCCCGGCACGCTCGTAGACGCGCCGCTTGCGAACCTGATCGTGGCTTGCCGTGGAAGGCGACAGCACTTCCACCGCGAAATCCGGGGCACCCCGCACCCCGCGCCGACGGTCGAGCTTGCCTGGGTCGCAAACGACCAGTACATCCGGCTGCACCACTGTGTCTATGAGTTCGTCCGCCTCGTTGGCCTTTGGTAGCCTAACATCAACCGGGGCAATGTAGACTTGGCAGGGCTTGCCCTCAAGCGCTTGCCTGAGTTGAAAGTAAATTTCGCCGGCGAAATCCTGGTGGTCGAGCGTGGGGGCTGGAGGTGACATCAGATAGGCCACCCCATCAATCAATTCATACCGAACGTCATCCGGCCACGTTAGATATTCGGCATAAGTGTGCAATTGGTCATCGCGTTGTGCAAGCCCCATGATGGGTCTCCAGTGGTTGGGAATGATTGGGCTATTTTAGCGTGTAAACCAGCCTGCCGCGATGGCAAGCAAGCAGGGGGGCTCTGCATTTTTACTGAATATCCAGAAATTCTGACGATCACCGAGGTGTTTTTGAACATTCGCTATGGCCGTGAATCAAATGCTGAGGATTTCGACAGGCTCAAACGTTTAATCAAGGCATTTCGGATTTGAGGCTGGAAGTACGGGATGATTTGTGTCACGATGCCACGAACTTTAGTTTGAACCCTTACCAGAACCCCACCATGCGCGACGAGTTTGACCAACAATTGGAAGCAGCCAAACGCTGGGCGTTGGAATCGCGGGATGGCGGCTGGCTGACAGAAGCCGATATCGTCCGGTTAACGGATTTGGAAAACCGCAGTCCCGCCGGATTGTTCGAACCTGGCACGCACCGGCCTTTGGTGGCGGCCTTTTTCGGCGGCACTGGGGTAGGAAAAAGCACTTTGCTAAATCGTCTAGCTGGGCAGGCTATTGCAAGGGTGGGTGTCGAACGGCCCACCTCACGAGAACTTTCTATTTTTCTGCACGAATCGCTGCATATCCACCAACTGCCGGAGGGCTTCCCTGTGGACCGGGTACACGTTGCCCACCACAACAATGAAAAGCGCCGCCAAGTGTTGTGGATAGACATGCCCGACATTGACAGTACCGAAGCCAGCAATCGGGATTTGGTCGCTGACTGGCTACCGCATATTGATGTGCTGATCTATGTCGTAAGCCCGGAGCGTTACCGTGACGACAAAGGTTGGCGGCTGCTGCGCGAACATGTGCGCAAACACGCTTGGCTGTTCGTGATAAACCATTGGGACCGTGGACAGGAAGCGCAATTGGCTGATTTCGTCAAACTGCTGCGCCTTGGAGGCTTCGCCAGCCCATTGGTGTTTCGCACTGATTGCCGGGAAGAGTTGTATAAACGCAAGCCCGACGAATTCATTGAGTTGGAAACGGCAATTCAAACTTTGTCCGAGACCCATTTGATGGAACAATTGGAAGCACGGGCTTTGAATGCACGAAGAGATGAACTTCAGGCAGCGGTCGCTGCCTGCCTGGGTCATCTAGGCGGCGATGAGGCAATCAAAGGATTGCGTGAACGATGGACGGAGATTTGGGGCGAAAACGTAGAGGGTTTATTGCAGGGGCTAAAATGGCCCATGGGCGAGGTGGCCAAGGCGTTCGTGCAGCATGATGCCAACCCGTTGCGGCTATCCATCGAATTGGGACAAAAGGATAAAGATAAGGAAACCCGAACTGCGGCTTCGCCGTCCATTCTTTGGGATGATTGGGCGCAAATGCAATTGCAAGATGCCCTTGACCGATTGTCGGAGGAGGCAGGTGAACGCAGATTGCCCGTCAGGCCATTGAAATCGAAATTGGCTAGGGTGGCTGAGTCTGCTCCAAAATTGATGATAACCGAGGCGCAAAAGGGGTTAAGGGTCGCACTGGGAAATCCAGGCAACGTTTTACAGCGGCTGTCGCTTAAGTTTACTGCCTTGTGCGCGGTGCTCTTTCCCTTGTCTGCAATGGGCTGGGTATCTTGGCAGGCATTCACCGCTTATTATGAAAGCGCCCAGGCTCATGCGGGGTTTTTAGGCGCTGATTTCGCCATTCACAGTATGCTGATTGTTGCCATCGCGTGGGTGCTACCATTTTTTATCAATCAGAAAATCAAACCTTCCCATGAACGAACCGCCTACAAGGGTCTACGAAACGGGGTCAATGCCGGATTTGCGCGGATTCAGATTCTGGCGGATGAGTTTTTGGCGGTCTATTCATCCGAGTTGGGCGCTTGCTTGCGGGAGGGTCGCAGTTTGTTGAGTTCCCAAAGTGTCCGGCAAGTTTCTGAACACGGAATGCTAGAGCGGATAATACCGGAAGAAGAAGCCCAAAGGTCAGCAATTCTCAATTTGGACCAGAAACGATAAATATAAACCCGTCATTTCGGCAGGGATGCCGAAATCCAGCGACCATGGATGGCAAACTGGTTGATTATGATGGGCTTGAATCCGTTGGCTTGTTACCATCCTTGGCCTGGATTTCGGCATCCCTGCCGAAATGACGGGGCTTTGATCCAAACTGAGAATTGCTGCCCAAAGGTGGGTGCGATTAAAAGTGTTGCGGGAGTGCAAGGCTTGCCTTGCGATGGCGCGAGCAAGCAAGGCAAGCCTTGCACTCCAAGCGTATTTTCAAACGCAGGACGATTCGTGTGCATCACTTTTAATCGCACCCCCAAAGGTAGTCTGAATATACAGCCAATGCACTTTTGGGTTAAAATCATACGCTACCTTTTATGCCTTATTGGTTTATAAACCAAAAAAATCGACACTTTATTGCCTAAACGCCACGGAATTATGAATTATTCACAGGAACATCTTCGGCCAGGCAAGGCTGATAATCTTGTTGATGCAATACGCATCAAACCCCCTAAGTCCTCCATTGACTGGGTACGATGGCTCTTTCTTGCTGTAATGGCGATTTTTCTTCTCGTCGTGGGTTACAGAACGATCTATAACGTGGCTTGGAACGATGTCGAGCGGGGCGATTTCACCGTTTATCGTGCGGCGGGCCAAGCCGTCATTGATAGTACGAACATCTATCAAGCACAAAATATACATGGGTGGCTTTATGTTTACCCCCCGCCATTTGCCATATTATTGATACCCTTTGCAAAACTCCCTCTCGCTTGGGGTAGTGGACTTTGGTATCTGCTGTCATTGGCGGCGCTGGCTTCGGCTACTATGATGGCGGTCAAGCTGGCGAGTGAGCTTGTACCCGATGCGGCCAAGAAAATCGACTTGTGGACTTTGTATGAAGTTCCCCTTTTGTTGACATCCCCTTGGTTGGTATCAGGTTTGATGCGTTGCCAAGCATCGGTATTTATGATTTGGCTGATGATTGCGGCAGTCTACTTCTGGTGGCGCGGACGCCCTGCCTTGGGCGGCGTGGCTTTGGCGGCAGCCGGCTTGATCAAGGCTTTCCCCGTCGCCCTCTTGGCCTATTTCGCATGGCGGCGACAATGGCGTTTCGTCGGTGCATTTTTATCCTTCCTAGTGATTGGTGGCTTCATATTGCCTTCTACTGTCTACGGTTGGGGAAAAAACTTGGACTATTGGCAACAATGGGGGCAGATAGTCGCCGGACCCGCTTTGTCCGCCAATAATTCGCGAGAAGGCAATTTTCTTTACGCGCAATTGCTGGATAGCAAGAAGCCTCGCAACCAATCCATCGAAGCACTATTGCTAACGTTGAAAACACCTCCGCAACTAATTAAACCGGCACTGGCGGCGGCGGCCTTGGGCATGCTCGCTTTAATGGCCTGGATTGCCAAGAAAGCCGATGCCAAAACGCAAATAGTCGTTGTTTCGGCATTTGTGATGTGGAATCTATTAATTCCTCCAATCTCGGAAACCCATTATTTCGGTTTGCTGCTTTTGCCTTTTGCCGTACTGACGGTCATTTTTCTGAGTGGTAAAGACAGGTTGTCACGTTGGCTGTCTTTTGGTGTGTTGATGCTTTGTTTCATTTTTACCCTTTGGACTAACGTAGACAAACCCATGGAATTTTATCGGTTGCTGTGCTGGTCCAGCTTGGTTGTCTGGTCTGCCCTACTAGTCATGGCTGTTCGCAGGAATAGGGTCGAGTCCCTCGGCGATAGTGCTGCGGTATGAGTAACCAGGCAAATGAAAGTCTAGCTTTGCAAGCAGTCGGTAAACGATTCGGTGCATTGGCGTTGAGGTTGGGCAAAAACTGGCTCAATCGGGTCAGTCCCCACTGCAAACTGGGACTGGTGTTTCTGGCATTGGTGTTGTTGATCCGATTGATCACGCTGGGGTTCTACCCGCTGATCGACCCAACCGAAAGCCGCTATGCGGAAATGGCCCGCAAGATGCTGGAAACCGGTGTTTGGGTCACGCCTCAAATCGGCTATGGCGTGCCATTCTGGGGCAAGCCACCCCTTGCCGTTTGGTTGAATGCATTCTCTCTAGGCATTTTCGGTATAAACGAGTTTGCTTCACGCTTCTCCGCGCTTCTGCTTTGTGTTGCAACCATTTGGATGGTGCACCGCTTAACCAAGGCTAGGCCCGAACAGCCCATAGGATTCACCGCTCCAGCGATCTTATCGGGCATGGTATTGTTTTTCGTAATGGCGGGAAGTGTCGCTATGGATCAGTGCCTTACCATGGGTGTCACTCTGGCGTTGGTTTCCTTTTGGCTGGCCTTGCACACGACCAAATCGTATTACGGTTATCTCTTTTTCATTGGCTTGTCCATCGGGCTGATGTCCAAAGGCCCCATCGCTGTGATTCTTGTCGGCATCCCGGTTGGACTATGGACACTGATTCGTAACGAATGGGGCGCGGTCTGGCGCAAGTTGCCTTGGATCAAGGGCAGTTTGTTGATGTTAGCCATCAGTGTGCCTTGGTATTTGGTCGCCGAGCACCGCACCCCAGGATTTTTGGAATATTTTTTTATTGGTGAACATTGGAAACGTTTCACCGAAAAAGGCTGGCATGGCGATCTATACGGTGGTGGCCGCGCACACCCGCTTGGCTCAATTTGGATCTATTGGCTGGTTTCTGCCCTGCCTTGGTCGCCAATTTTCCTTAGTGTGGTTTCTTTGGCGCTTTGGCGCAAAAAAGCCTGTGATTTGCTGGCTTGTAAGGATGGTTGGCGGTTGTATTGCTTGTTATGGATGCTTTCACCGCTGTTGTTTTTTACGCTGGCGGCTAATGCCATCTGGACCTATGTCATGCCTGGCTTGCCGGGTTGCGCGTTGCTGCTTGCCGAATGGCTGCGAGAGGGTAGGATCGGCTGGTTTTCCAATGACAAAATTGTTTTTGGAATAGGCATTTTGTTTCCTGGATTGTTTTTGGGGGCTGTGATAGCTTGGCAAATCTGGCCTTTGAACTTTGTCCGCACCCAAAAACCTTTGGTGGACCAGTACCTGCAACTTCGCAAGGGCGACGAAGACAAATTGGTCTATCTGTGGGAAAACCCCTATTCGGCGCAGTTCTACACCCGTGGCAAAGTTGCAGAATTAGCCAATGTCGAAGATTTCCAGACCGCAATGGACAATCCCAAGCAGAATTTTTTCGCTTGCCCCATACGGAGTTGGGCCGACCTTCCCGAAGCCATCAAAAAACGTTTGCAGCCGGTGGGATCGCATAACGGTTATTTGCTGCTTTATCGTTTTTCCCGGACAGATGGACGATGATTTTGCTGCCTTGTTCCATTCAGCTGATCGTCAACGCCGATGATTACGGTTATTATCCCTGTGTCAGCCGCGGCATACTCAAGGCAGTGGCTGCGGGTACGGTGACGGCCACAGGAATCCTTGCCAACGGGCCGCAATTGGAAAGCCAAATCAGTTGGCTGTCAGGGTATGAAAACCTTGATTTAGGCATCCATCTTAACTTGACCTCGCGCAATCCATTGACTTCAGTGATGGCGGGGAAACTCGGCAGGTGGGATGGAAATTTTCCGGGGGTCTTTGCCATGACCGGCGAAATCCTTTCCGGGCGGATAGGCTTGGAGTGTGTGCAGATTGAATGGTGCGCCCAAATCGAAACGGTCTTGCGTTGTGGAATTAACCCTGTATTTCTTAATTCCCATGAACATATCCACATGCTCCCCAAATTGTTCAAATTAGCAAGGCAACTCGCCGAGGAATACCATATTCCCCACCTGCGCCTGACCCGTGCGGAATGGATGCCCCCGTTGGGTTTTTCCTCCGGGTTGAGGAATGTGCTGTTACAAGCGATGCAATCGGTCAATGCCCTGCACAGTGGCGAAAGTGTCCCTTTGTTCATCGGTTTGAGCCGTAGCGGAAAACTCGATTTCGCTTATCTAAAAAACCGCCTTGCCAGGCTGAAACCGGGCAGGGCGTATGAATTGATGTGCCATCCGGGCCTTTTCGACCCCGCTGAGATTGCCGATTCGCGTCTATTGTCCTATCATGCATGGGAAGACGAATTGAACTTGTTGACCAGCACCGGAATCAAGGCATTATTCGGGGAATTCAATATTCGCTTGATAAATTATCGTGAATACACCGCTAGCCAAATTACCTGATATCAGTGTCGTCATTCCTGCCTATAACGAGGGGGAAGGCGTGGACCGCGCTTTGGCGACGATATCCGGGATTCTGCAAACCGTTCCTGGCAATTGGGAAATCATCGTCATCGACGATGGTAGCCGTGACGACACCTATGAACGGGTTTGCCTTTACGCCCAAACAGAACCCAACGTCAAAGGCGTGTCTTTCAGCCGCAATTTCGGCAAAGAGGCTGCATTATTGGCCGGCTTGAAATATTCGCGGGGCAAGGCGGTTATCGTCATTGACGCGGATCTTCAGCATCCCCCTGAGTTGATTCCTGAAATGTTGGCAAAATGGCACAACGGGGCAAAAATTGTCCACGCCGTGAAACGCAGCCGAAAAACCGACAGTGCGGGGAAGCGCCTAGCCGCTTTGGCGGTTAATAAGATAATATCTTGGCTAGGTGGCATCAATATCCATAACTCATCCGACTACAAGTTGTTGGACCGTGAAATCGTCGACATATTAGTTAATCAATTGCCTGAAAGGGAACGGTTTTTTCGGGGGCTCTCCAGTTGGATCGGTTTCCGGGAGGAGTATATTGAATTCGATGTTTCCAACCGCATCGAGAATGAGAGCAAATGGTCGTTTTGGTCTTTGGTTGAGTTGGCTATCACCGCATTGACTTCGTTCACTAGCGCACCCTTGCGCATTGTCACTTTTCTGGGGTTGATGACGCTAGTTTTGGGCTTTGCTGTGGCAAGCGAAGCGCTTTGGTCTTGGCATCAGGGACAGGCTGTTTCCGGTTTCGCCACCATCATCATCACGCTGTTGCTGATTGGAAGTTTCATCATGATTAGCCTAGGCATCATTGGCGAGTATATCGCCAAGATTTACGAGGAGATCAAATCCCGGCCACCTTATTTAATCAAGTCAACGGTAGGGATAGCCGGGCCTGAAAGTCGGGGTTAATACCTGATACCCGTGCAAGTTAAACCGGGCGTAAGGGCGCAATACGCGGAGTACCGCTATTGCGTCCTTACGGCCCTTGACGTATGGTGCATTTATGATGTAGATTTAAAGCTAATATACACCACATTACAAGGAGATAGAACGATGACAAGGCAAAGCATTTCTTTTACAGCACCAAACGATAATTGGTTAAATTCGTTGATTGAAAACGAGGAATACAGCAGTAAAAGCGAAATTGTGAATGAACTAATACGTAGGGCAAGGGAACGTCAAAATCAAATAGAAATGATTCGTGCGAGGCTAATCAAGTCAGAAAATAGCGGACTTGTAACCCAGACCGCCGAGGATATTAGAGCGGAATTCAAGGGGGAGTTGATGCGTAATGGGGAATTATAAATTAACGGAAGATGCTAAGGACGATTTGCGGCTTATATACATGTATGGTGTTAAAGAATTTGGTGAGGCTCAAGCAGATATATATTTTGATGAATTATTTAATCGATTTGAACAAATTGCAGAAAACCCGTATTTATACCAAGCTGTTGACCATATCCGAGAAGGATATAGGCGTAGCGTGTGCGGGGTTGATAATATTTTTTATCGTGTGTTAGATTGTACTGTAGAAATAATCAGCATATTGAGTCGGCAGGATTTTGATAGTCTACTTTGATTGTCTTTTGGTTTGCATTTTGACGCATCCTACCAGCCCGTAGCCCAAGGGCGCAATAGGCGAAACCGTATTGCGCCGAATGGGAAGACTTCAGGCGCAATACGCGGAATACCGCTATTGCGCACTCGGCCCTCTTTGTCGTGCAGACAGGCTGTTGGTATCAAGGACGCGATCACCCCGAACAAGCACGGTTTCCAAAAAATCCAGCCCGTCTTAATGTTTGCGGGTAGCCATTATCGCGAACAGCACATTCATTTCCTACCGCAAGCACTATCATGGCTTGGATGCAGGCTTTTGAAGCAAAGAAAATCCTCATTCCGGCAAACTACGGCCCAGTGCTGGAGCGAAAGGCGGATCGTGTAGGTGTTTTCCATGGATTTGACCTTTTCCCAGTTCAAGCCGGGGTCGCGGTAGACATCCGTCCAAACCATGCCTAATAACTTCGTCAAAGTCTTGAACAGTGGCTTGAGTTCGTTCACTTCAAGCGCGAAGAGTTGCGCCTGAAAATCCGGGAAGTTTAAGTCGAGCTTAACCCTTCCGCTCACGCATCGACCCCAAGCTTTTGCGCCAAGGCATCGAGATTGGTTTCGGCGGGTGGATGTTCCCGGTACCAGTCATCCGCCCGCCGGAGTTGTGCCTGCAAATCCAGGCTATGCAGCCAAGCTTCTGATTCGGGGATAACCCGCATGGGAACCATGAATATGCTGCCGTCTTCCCGTTCGTCTACTTCGAAATACTTTCCCGCGTATTTCTTCCCTAGCGAAATCTGGCCGCTAGAACCCACCATTTTGAGCATTGCCACCCCCACGGTTGCAAGGAATATTCATGCGCCATGATAGCATGAAATATTTTAGGAGTTACAGCGTTTTTAATGTCAATTGATTACTTTGTTTATGTTTTGAAATAGTTGGCGGCAAAGGGTTGCCGCCCTACAGTCCTTGATACGCAGTAGGTCGGCAACCATTTGCCGACATGGGGGCGTATATATGTAAGTAACAAATAGATATAGAAAACGCTGTAATTCCGACGAAGACTGGCGTGAATTAACGTTTCGGAAGGGATGACATATCCCTTCCTGCTTCACAAGCCACAAAACCCGGATTCCGCCGTAATCGGCTACATCCGGGCTACGGCACTTTCCCTGTTGGTCGCCAGGTGTTGGCATTTGTATACAATAAGCCATGTCGGGCATGGCACCATCGTTGCCCGACATGGCTCAACCCGCAAAATTATACGGCGGCCAAGGGCCGCTGATGATGCCCTTATGGGTTCCCGTCTCGAAAAGCCCGTCCAGCTTTGCGCGGAATGCATCCAGCTTGTCCCTAGGCACCAGATAGCTGACCAAGTACGTGTGCTGTCCGGCAAACAGGCCCGTTTCGCCGCAGCGTTTGCTGAATAACCCCGCCAATGCGATATCCAATTCGGTGGCTTCCTTTTCTGCCTGTTCTGTCGCTGAGTATTTGCGCTTGATCGCCTGTAAATAGTCTTGGCCGCTGATGGCTTTTGAGTTTGGTTGTGGGTTCGGTTCGGGCGTCGCCGTAGCCAAGCGTATGCCCATTTCCTCGCAGCCTTGCAGTTCTGACAAACGCTGACGGTAATGGGCGGCCTTCTCCGTCAAGTGCTCGACGACGGCGGCTTCGTCCGGCAACAAACTACCGTAGCGAATGGGGATGATGGTGGTGTGTTGGTGGATGCGACCCACCACGCTGCCAAAAGCAAGCACCGTTTCGACATCTTGGTCTGCCTGTTCGCAACTAGCGGTCACTGCCGTCAAACCATCCACATTAATTAACAGCAGGGATGCGTCGAAATCGACAGGCAATGCGTTCTCCGCGACTATGCCATAGAGCAGCAGGCTCATTGCGCAGACTGGCTGAAGGTATAGGGCGGCCAAGGCCCGGTTAAGCGGAGAGCCAGACCAAATGCTTCCTGTTCGCGGGTCATTTGCCCCAGTTTGATTTGAAAAGCCTCGACTTGGCCTTCGGGGACAAGAAAGGCCCAATGGGAAACTTTATTTTCAGTCAAACGCCTCTGGCGGAAATCGCGGGCGAAACCTGCCAATTCTTGCTGTAATGATTCCAAGCGTTCGCTAAGCCAGTCGTCCAAATCCGATGCCAATTGCCGTCGTATTTTTTGTTCTTCAAGATGGCGGCGTCCAATGGCATCAGGGAGCTTAAGCCGGCCCGATTGCAAACCGTCGACTAGCCTGTAATCGACGGCTGCATTACGATCCAAACTACCCAGCACAGACCATTCCTGGCAGCCAGCCACTTTTTCCAACACTGCGGAAATTTCGCCCGACCTGCGGTTGATTTCTTGCTCAAGCACGGTTAAGCTTGAAAACAAGGTGCCAAAGGGAAGGGGGAACACCGGAGCCACCGCCATCACTTGTTCGACGACGACGGCATGGCGGCAGGCACGCGGACCGAGCCAAGCAATATCTTGAAGATTGGCTTCGCCGGTTGCGCCGGTAAAATCCTCCAAAGCCACCCAACTGACTACAGCGGACAGCCCACCTACGGTAAGCACCTGGGTGGGACGGTTTTCATCCACCCCTGCGCCTACGGGTGGGGATATTCCAGCTAGGGAAAAACAGTAGACGTAAGTGGCTACGCTACCCTCTGGTTGGGTTGTCGATATCTGCTCCATTATGCCTCTGGCCCGAACATCTCCAAGATCGCCGCGTTGAAATCTTCCTTTTCCACCAAAACGGTCACTGGCGTTTCAGGGCCGGCCTTACTTTGCTCGACAGCACGGCGCAGCGCGCACAAGGCCGCACGGTTGCATACTGCCGCCAATTCCGCACCGCTTGCCCCTCCACAACGGGCAGCCAAGGTTTCGGCATCAATATCCGAACCAAGCGGCTTACTGCGCAAATGCACGGTTAGAATCTCGCGGCGGGCTTCTTCATCAGGCAAGGATAGTTCGACAATTTCGTCAAAACGCCCTGGGCGAAGCATGGCGGGGTCGATCATATCAATCCGGTTGGTTGCGCCCATGACAAACACACCTTTAAGCTCTTCCAAGCCATCCATCTCGGAGAGGAACTGGCTGAGCACCCTTTCTGCGACATGGGAGTCGCCCGAGCTTTCACCTCTAATAGGTATGATCGAATCGACTTCATCTAGGAAGATAATGCATGGCGATGCCAATCGCGCTTTATGGAACAGTTCGCGCACGCCTTGTTCCGATTCGCCCACATATTTGGACATCAGTGCCGGCCCTTTGACGGAGATGACGTTGACACCGCTTTCATTGGCGACGGCTTTGGCAATCAGGGTCTTGCCAACGCCGGGAGGGCCTGCCAACAGTAACCCCTTTGGAGGCTGAACACCCGCTTGCTTGTAAAGTTCAGGGTATTTGATGGGCCATTCGACCGCTTCCACCAGCCTCCTGCGCACATCGCCCAACCCACCCACGTCTTCCCAACGCACATCGGGTATGTCCACAAACATTTCACGTATTGCGGAAGGAGACACTTCGCACAACGCCGAACGGAAATCGTCCATGGTCACGGTCAGCGCAGCCAAACGGTCATAGGGGAGGTCAGCACTAAAATCAATTTCAGGCAGCAAGCGGCGCAACGCACTCATTGCCGCTTCCCGGCACAATGCCTCCAAATCTGCGCCGACAAATCCATGGGTGACATCCGCCAAATGATTTAGCTTAACGTCGTCATCCAAGGGCATTCCTGTGCTATGGATTTCAAGAATTTCCCGTCGGCCTTCACGGTCTGGAATGGGGATGGTTATTTCCCGGTCAAACCGTCCGGGACGCCGCAAAGCCGGGTCCATGGAGTTAGGCAGGTTGGTCGCAGCGATCACAATGACTTTTCCGCGCCCCTTAAGTCCGTCCATTAACGCCAGCAATTGCGCTACGATGCGCTTTTCAACATCGCCGAGCACTTTGTCACGGCGCGGTGCGATGGAGTCAATCTCGTCAAGGAAAATTATGCTAGGACCTTTGCTGCTGGCTTCTTCAAATATTTTCCGCAGATGGGCTTCGCTTTCGCCGTAAAATTTATGCACCACCTCCGGCCCACTGATGGAGAAGAAGTTAGCATCGGTTTCTTGGGCGATAATCCGGGCAATTAGGGTCTTGCCGCAACCGGGCGGACCACTTAACAACACGCCTTTGGGCGCGTCTATCCCCAATCGTTCAAAGACCTCGGGATAACGCAAGGGTAGTTCGATCATCTCGCGAATCCGTCGCACTTGGTTCTTGAGGCCCCCCACGTCTTCATAAGAAAGTCGCTGAGTGGCGGATGCGCTATTTTGTTGTCCGGTTTTGCCGATGGTTAGCGCGGTGGCGGAGTTGATCAGCACTGGCCCTGCTGGCGAGCAATCTTCAACTTTAAAATCCGCCGAACGGCTACCGAACAAATGGGCGCGCAAAATATCCCCTTTGACTACCGGCAAGCCATCCAACAAACTGCCGATATATTTCAAATCGCGTTGACCCGGTACGATGGTGGTCGGGGTTAGCACAATTCTTGTGGCATGCTTCCATGTTGTAGCTTCTATCTGGACCTTGTCATCCAAGCCTAGTCCCGCGTTACGCCTCGTCAGCCCATCCAGTTGCACACTTTCCTTGCCGCGCATGTCCGGGTAGGTTGGCATGAGCTTGGCCACGCTCATGCTTTTACCGCGCAATTGGACAATTTCCCCAACCGCTAAGCCCAGCTTGCTTATTTCGGATGGATCCATACGGGCGTATCCCCGCCCCGTATCTTTGGGGAGCCCTTCAACAACCTTTAGTTTTAATACTTCGGACATGGCATTGTTCAGTCTTTTAGTCTTTTAGTTTAATTTCACATATGCCGTTGCGACAGGTGCGTTCCATTTGCTCGGTTTTGAACTCACGCGGTAAGACAATTTCCTTATGGTATTTCTTGCTTCCGCGCTCCGCATGTAGAGTGAGAATATCACCAACTAAATCTAGGGTAAGATCTTCATCACCAACTCCTGGCAATTCAACCAAAACCAACACATGGTCATTTTCATCCAAAACATCCACTAAAGGTTCGGAGACTTCATGCACCACGGTTTCGCCAGTTTGCTCGTTACGTCGGACATTGCCAAAGGGTTCAATTTTGGTTTCATCCCCACCCAAGCCCATTTTGACTGAAAATCCATAAACCGCTTTAGCATCCTTTCCGCCAGTATTAATGTCGAAGACACCACTTTGCTTCAACTCTTCACTCTTTTCGGCCAATGCACCGAGCCTTTCGACTAGGTCACCTAGACCTCGAAGAATCCCCTCCACATTCCCGCCTACGTTAACTTTCTTGATGCCAGTCATGTTTTATTTCTCCACAGTAGAATTGATTTTTTTGAGCTTGGAATACAGTGTTTTATAGTCAATATTCAAACGGCGTGCCGCCTCCGCTTTGTTATTGCCAGTTTTTTTCAAAGTGTCTAAGATGACGATACGCTCTATCTCGTCTATATTCAATTGAGTGATTTCTTTGAGCGAGGAACCATCAAGATAAAGGTTTTGTATCAAATCAGTTCCAGAACTCTTAATCCCCGGAATCGAATTTTCGGATTTAAGTGAATTTGCTTGCGCCAGTTTTTGTAGGTTTAAGCCTAGATCTTCGGGTTTGATTTCACCTTCTGAGATTAGCGAAGAACGGCGAGTCACAGCCCGCAACTCCCGCACATTCCCGGGCCATTGATACCTGAGCATAGTTTCTTTGGCAGAAACCGAGAAATCAATTTTTGGCTTGTCTAGTTCGGCGATTGTTTCTTCTATGAAACGATTGGCTAAGGCCAGAATATCTTCTGGCCGCTCCCTTAACGGTGGAATTCTAATCACATATTCGTTCAAGCGATAATATAAATCTTCGCGGAATTTTCCTTTAACAACTGCGTCCAAAAGATTTTCATTGCTTGCAGCTAGCACACGGACATTGACAGGAATGGGCTTTGTTCCCCCGATGCGATAGATTATCCGTTCTTGCAGTGCTCGTAAAAGTTTGGATTGAGCGGAGAGTGTCATATTGGCAATTTCATCCAAGAATAAGGTTCCACCCTCCGCTGCCTCAAACTTACCAGGCTGACCATGGTCGGCCCCTGTATATGAACCCTTTTCATGACCGAATAGTTCATTTTCTATTAATGTGTCAGGTATTGCTCCGCAATCTATCGGTACGAATGGGCCATCTTTTCTAGGGCTGGAACGATGGATATTTTTCGCTACCAGCTCTTTGCCTGTGCCTGTTTCGCCTTGGATAATTACCGAAAAGTCGGTATGTGCAACTCGAATAAGATCATTGGCAAGACATTGTATCTTATGGCTATTTCCCATAAGTGATGCAATTCGTTCTTTCGTGCTAATAATCAAGTTGTTGCCTGCATCTTGCTTACCCCAGCGCGTTTTCATCGCACGGTCAACAAGTTTTAAGACACTGGAGTTATCGAATGGTTTAGGAATATAATCCCATGCACCCGCTTTAATTGCGCAAACTGCACTTAGTATCCCGGCATTTCCAGTTATAATTACTACAGGAAGCTGCGGGTAAAGAGTATGAGCATGGGATAGTACAACCATACCATTAGGTTCAGGAATTATACTATCAAGCAATAGGACATCGGGTTCTCTTAGTGCCAGAAGTTGCATGGCTGTCGTTCCATCATAGCCTTGCTTGGTCTCATAACCTGCATTTTCCAGAAGAAAAGCAAGCAACTGGCATATATCTTTATCATCATCAATTATTACAACATATCCAGGGTTATTAACTGTTGATTTCATGGTTCTCTAGCGATCATATTCATTCGAAGTGATACAGCGCTTTCAACATCAAATGGTTACTTGATAAGGCGCATGGCTGTGCTAGATACTTATTTAAATCAGAGACTGCTTGAATATTCATTTTTAGTTATATTTTAAACATGAAAACGCTGTAAATGAAGACTCTCACGGAGATTTGGAAAATAACAACGATTATTTACCTTGCCTTAGTTCTCCAAGAGGTTGGATTAAGGTTATATCGCTAGCCAATCTGCCCTCAATACGATGGTTCAAGCCTAAAAAAAGCAATCCCAACTCTCCATCTAATAATGTTTCATTTATTCTTATGGAAATATATTCATCACGTCGATCCAATAATGATTGGGCTAATTCCATGCTCGGCGGTTTTTGACCATGATTAGGATTATATACCTGTTGCATTAATTCGTATTCCTCCAATAACAAAGTTGGCGATTCCGTTCCCATTATGGTTGCCCCTTTGTTCCGCAGTGATTGCAATAATAGGTAATTCTGGCTACCAGTTTTCGCAGTGTCATCTACAATTTCAACCTCCTTACCACAAATTGGGAGGCTATCCTGATATATTTTCACTTTAGAAAAATCAAGCCCAAAACTTTTGATTGCCTCCTCTATGGTCTTCCAGAAGTATTTAACGACTTCCTGATGTTTTTGGGCATCTTCCTCTGTCCGGGTTTTACTCACAGCCCCATCAAGCTTGCCCATATCTTCATTGCCATGAATAATGGGAAAACGAACCAATGTGCGCATTTAAATTCTCGTAGTCAAGCTATTTCTTCGGTTACAAGCTCGGGAATTTCTAGGCGGGCTTCAAGTCGCTTCAAACGCTCTTCCATATCCGGGGCAACAAGGGCCGGAACCCTTGCCCTAGAATCAAACGCAGGGTTGCCGCTCCACCAATCCAGACCCATTTCCACTGCTTTGTCTACGGAGCAAATCAGCAGCCTAATTTCAAGGGTTAACAATTCTACCTCAACCAACCTGATGCGGATATCGCCACTTATAACGATACCCTTGTCTAACAGCCGTTCAAGTAAATCCGCAACAGTTGTCGAGTTGGTGGAATGAGTTAATGATTTTCTGTCGTTCATAGGGGTAACCCTTAAAGTAATCGGCCTAATGGGCCTAAATCCAAATTCAAATCTTCTTCCTTCAGATCGAAAAGCTCCCTCAACCTATCGAGTTCCTCGGCCTGTCTCATCAAAGCTAGTCCGAGCCGCTCAACCTCTTCGTCTGTCAATGAACCTGAGTCCATACGCTGTATTGCCTGTCTTTCAAGCAGTTCGTGTAACAACTTTACCAGAGTTAGCACTAATTGCGCCAAACCATTACGCACCCTGTCCCCATCAATTTCCAATCTGGAACGTGTGCCTGTTAAATCGGCACTTTTACTCAATTGTGGCAGGGTAGCCGTGCGCGCATTGTTAATGTATTGAGGCGAATCTTCAATTTTCATAGCTCATCTATTTTATCCTCTTAACTTTTTCCCCGTTTCCACAGAGGATAGCAAGGCTTGCAAGCTCAAATACACCAAATCTATGTCAGCAACTGATATTGTAATGTCTGCGGCAATCACTGCACCTTTATTAAGAATCCGGTCCAAAGCTTCACACAAGGAAACCTGTTGATTATCTTCTCTTTTATTTATTGATAGGTTCATAATAATTTCTGTTGTATTGTAACCCTTCCTATCAGGCAACCTTTTGATGTTGATAGTGGTGTATTTTATTTATCAGCTCAAGAAAAGTTTTGATCCAAGCGTCGTTAACCTAGCCAACCCCCCTGTATTAGAGTGAAGATAAATTCGCGTTTTTGGCAAATCAACAAAAAGGACTTCCCTCGCTTTCTCGATCTGCTGGTCTTCACGTTGATTTAAAGCTCGGCACAATTCACAATCACTTTCAGGTGTGATTTGATTAATAAGCATCGCTTTCGTGCCTATTCCTAGTTGATGCAAACTAAGCAGCATTTCCGAGGTTTTTTCCAATGCCAAGTTGGTTGGGATTGTCACTGCGTATAGCGATGTTTTGTCCGGATCGCTGAGCAAAATTCGAAGCGCTTTGAGCTTTCGGGACAAATCCACCAAACGTTCCGAGAGTTTAGGCAGTCGCATTACGTGTCTATATTTAAGCAGCAAGGAAAAAAATTGTTTTAGCCAGCCGCCAATGATTCCCGGCATTTCCAGTAATCGGATTAGATGCCCACTGGGGGCTGAATCCATCACCACTACATCATAACAGCCGGCAGAGAGATGTTCCACAACTGCTGTCAATGCCATGATCTCATCCAGCCCGGGCGGTGCTAGATCAAGAAGATGTTCCATCACCTCCCGGTCAAATGTTATATCAACATGGGGAAGGGCATCTGCCAAAAAATCTTCGAGTTCAGAACGATATTCCCGCCGAACTTCATCAAAGGCTACTTCGGCGTTGATTTCTTGTGCGTCCAATCCGGGAAAAATTGGAGTTGGTCTGCCTTTGACTGCAATACCAAGGCAATCAGCAAGTGAATGCGCCGGATCAGTGGAAAAAAGTATTATTCGCAAATCTGGGTACTGCTCATGCATACGTAACGCAGTAGCACAAGCCATTGTAGTCTTGCCTACACCACCCTTTCCCGAAAATATCAATAACTTACTTGAGCGATTAGGTAACGGACTTGGTTCTTCCACCCTTATTGGCAACTCAAATGCAGATTTGATTGGCTGGTCGATTTGCTCAATTGAGCGCACTTGAGACCACAATGTAGATAAAGCCCCGCCGCTGGGCTCTACCGGCAGTAGCGGCAATGTCCAGAATTGTTGTTCACGCAAACGATTCAAGGCCAACGAGAGCGAGAGCATTTGCATTTTTCGCCTAGTTGAACAAACTGGGCAGTCATTAGCAGGAAGAAGCTGATTAACTATTAATTCTGGTGTTGGAATTTTTCTCCCACTAAGTGTTCTAGCCAAGTCAGCGCTTTCTTCAACACTCATCATCTCGGCCAACATCACTATCACAAATCGACAGCTTGCAGGGTCAATCATCAGTTTTTCCATTACTTTGACTGAATCATCCATTTCGAGAAGAAAGCGATCCAGATGATCAAGCCGGTTATCACCGGTAAAATGCCGACGAATATAGCGATGTTTAGCAAGTAATGTGTCTAGACCCACAAGCCATCGACGAACTAAATCAGGCATTTCGAGTAGGCGTAGGGTGTGCCCAGTAGGTGCAGTGTCGATAACAATACAATGGTAGCGTTTTTGTTGCAACCACTCGGCAATTTCTAGGTAAGCCGATAATTCATCCATGCCTGGCAGTGAAAGGTCCATAAGGCTTTGCAGATCCTCCTCGTCCAAAAAAGTCCCACGTTCCGCGATTTCTTCAAGAACTTTTTCATGCCTACGCTTGAATTTATTTAACGAGGCTACTGCATCCAGTTCTAAAACCTCCAAATTTTTTGGCAATATAAGACCGGCTAGGCTATCACAAAGGGAGTGGGCGGGATCCGTTGAAACTAATAAATAGGGCTTATCGGGTTGGCCCAAAGACAATTTCAAGGCCGTCGCGCAAGCGCATGTGGTTTTGCCTACACCGCCCTTGCCGCCGAAAAAAATAAGTTTCAGCGATAAATCATCCTTAAGGAAGGCAGGAAGTACATTATCCATCATCCCTCATTCCTTGGGATAACATCCTTGCCAATGTCCTCCTCTTCCTCTTCCTCTTCCTCTTCCTCTTCCTCTTCCTCTTCCTCTTCCTCTTCCTCTTCCTCTTCCTCTTCCTCTTCCTCTTCCTCTTCCTCTTCCTCTTCCTCTTCCTCTTCCTCTTCCTCTTCCTCTTCCTCTTCCTCTTCCTCTTCCTCTTCCTCTTCCTCTTCCTCTTCCTCTTCCCCAGTTTCATTATCTATTATGTCGTCGTCCTCTTCCAATGTATCGAGACGATCCAATAAAACCTTTTCTTGTTGATCAAATTCTTCTTCCGTAATCTGACCAGTTTCCAGCATCATATAAAGCTCAGTAAGGCTGTTCCTGATGCGGTCACCCTCACCAGCTAACTCCTCCTCGGCAATTTCATGGATTTGTTTAAATATCCAATTAATTCCCTTTACAGGAAAAAACAATATATCATCTACAATCAACATGCTAAAAACCTAATCCACGTCATCACTTTCGCTTTCCTTGACTTTAGTTTTGGAAGAGGGCGCATGCAAATCCAATGTAACAAAATTATGTGGAGCCCACGGACCTGTGTAATCAAATAAATAGACGTTATCGAATAATTTGGATGCCTTGAATACGCCCTTAGTGAATTCATCCATGCGATTTCTTTCGACTAAACAAGCTAGGTTCATGACATCCTTCTCTTTTTTGATTGGATTTTCAATTATGTCTTCACAATAATCCACTAATATTTCCAATACTTTTTCCGCACTTTCTTTGCGATCAGCTTCCCGCAAAGACTCATATAGCCTGCCTAATTCGACTTTTTGGTCTCTATTGATGTTTTCTGATTTTCTATATATTTCATCACGCGCTTCACGCAATACCGGGTGAGTTGATACAAAATATTCATAGATATTGGAAGTGTCCCAACTGACTCTCAAACCCATTTCCACCCGGTCTTTAAGACGATGAATATGCTCTTTAATGCTTTTATGATTGGTCTGAAGCAGCTTTTTTACTGCTTCTGAATTGCGGGCGATCACCCCAAAACGCATTGGCAATACGGTCCCCTGCTCCATTAAATAATGTAAAACCGTTTGATGGGCCGTAATATTGCGTCTTTCGGGGCGTACGCGTGGGCTTAAGGTATCACTAACGACAGCCCTTAGCCCTTCATTGTCTATAGCATAAACATTGGCTGCTTCCAATCCTTTTACTTTGTAACTAGGCGCTTCACCTTCAGCGGCAGTGAGGGCGTAGAGTATTTTTGGATGTCCACTATTTGTCTTGATAGAACTCACTACTATACTCCTTAAGGGATTCTTCTAGGTTTGTTCTTGGAATTAGCCTGCAATACTTTATTCAAGCGACGGTATTCCTCAAGTTTAATACGACCAAGGTCAGGAAGAATTTGTGCTATCCCAGTCGCATTGACGCATGAACGAAAGCTTCTCAATCCTCGATGGGTGCGTATTTGCGAACTTGTACGAATTTTGCTCATGGGACTCATTGAACTCACTCTAATATTTAATTTTTAAACCAGAAGATTTCTTTTCAACAATCTCTTCGGTAGCCGCACTTTTGCCTTGTGCCACATCTGCTTCATCAAGCAACTTCTTTTTTTCGTTGTCAATATCGGCAATGCGATTGTCAATCTCGGCGATGCGCAGTGAGGCAGCTTCACGCTCACGTTCCCTGCGCCAACGTTCCAATTCCAGAGCACCAACTTGGAAATAATTCCGATAAGTCTCATGATTATTTTTTGAACTTCCAGAGTGCGTCTTAATATCCGAGACTGAACGTGGGGGCCTAGTGCGCATTGCCATTACTACTTCTCCACTGCCTTTATCTTTCGAGCCTGACGTTGGTTGGCTGTTTCAGCGCCCAAAGGCGGACAAATATTTCGAATGACATCGTCTATCATTTCATAGAAAATTGATCGGCCTGCATGTTGTATTTTGGCCGTTTCCATGCTTAGTGTGTCATAACAAATAGCTTGAAATAATTTATCGCCAGATCTTGGTTTAATGCCCTGCTGGTTAATTATTTTGGCTATCGCTATACCTGCACGTAGACTAGTTTTTGATTTATGCTCCTCACCTCGTAGTTCTCTGATAAGATCAACGATATATGCAGACTCCACTTTATCCAACCCAGAGCGGGAATGTAATATTTCGATTTCAGTATTCCTATCCGGGTGATCCAGCTTAATAGTGATCATACGATCAATCAATGCGTCCTGCGTTTTGTGAGTACCTGCGTATTCCTCGGGATTTGAAGTAAATATTGCTCTAAAACTAGGATGAACGTCCATGTATCCTTCACCTGAACCTCGAAGCCCTGGTAAATTCAATATGCCTTCGGCGAGTACTGAAAGCAAGACATTATTCGTTTCGGCTTTTGACCGGTTGAATTCATCATAGATAAGCATATCGCCTTTTCGGCAAGCGGTTGTCAGCCTATTGTCCACCCATACGCGGCTCATTTGTTCCTCAGTTTTGACCACCGAATGGATGTAATTGTCTATCAGTTTGCTTTTCCTGTAACCAATGTCCTTGCCAGTCAAATCAGAGGTGACAAGCTCTTCGTTTCCTTGCAAAAGCGTTACAGCCCTTCCCCACTGGGCTGCCAAATGAAAGGCGAGAGTTGTTTTGCCAGTTCCAGAGGGTCCAGCAAAATGCACCGGATATCCAGCATTTAGATAAAGCATCGCCCGATCAATAACATCTTTAATAAAAGGTGTGACAACAAATCCATCGCTCGCTTCTGGAACAATGTTGTTCTCCCCCGCAGGTTGGTTTAAGTCCGATATTATATTTTCATTGATCATCGAGAGTTGTCCTGTTTAGAACTGTATTGTCCTTGTCTTTAGACAAGAGTGTGAAGGTTTTCGGGATGGGAGGAAAACGAGGCGTACTAATTGTATAATACTCTACCATTGCTTTTGTGAAATTGCAGTTTTGTTGCACCTGCAAGGAATTAACTCTCTTTAACCTGATCCCGCTTTCAGTCATAGACAAGTGCGAAACATGCAATTTCGCGTAGTATCTACCTAACTGCGATTGCATACAACATTTACAGCTACACCGCGCTATGCCCTACGAACAATTAAAATGGATAGCTAAAAATGCCATCCTTGCATGATTATACAACGTGTATCTAGCGTCAAAAATTTCAACTGCTCAGTATGCACTCGCATAGCGCGGTCAATCCAACATGAAAATGCTGGTAAGATGGGCATTCACTTATCCATCTGAATTAACTTTCTTCGGGATTTCTTTCAGGTTTGTCCTCGAAAGAAGATCCTTGGTGTTTCTTTTTTGGTTTATCATGGTCTCCCTTTCCCTTTTTCACTACCAGACTGTCCCACAAAGTAACTGCTTCCGGCCCCTCTTTAACTGATTCAATTACTTGCTCCTGTGGTTCTGTAACTTTTGCCAGAACAATTTCCTGTTCGTTACTTACTTCTGCACTAACCTCAGCCTTAACTTGTTCTTCAGGCTTAGGTACGATCACCTCAGCTTTAGGCACGACTATTTTTTGGGTATCTTTTTTTTTTTCGGCTTTTGCTTCTTCAAAAAAAGCAGCGCTTGCGCCTGCCCGATCACTAGCAACCTCATGGATAAGATCTGCTACGCTACTCGCCAAATTCGAGATAAAAGCTGCTCGTTCTTCGCTTGTACTCTTGCCCATTTCAGCTCGGGCTTTATTTATTGAGTCAAGCTGACTAGCCACATCCCCTGCAAGGGATGTCACGAACTGATTCCTTTCCTCTGACGATAGTTTAGCATTATTCGCTCGGTTTGTTTTTGTTTCATCCAAGAAACGACTGATCGAACGTGCCAGTTCGCTGAAGAATTCAGCTCTTTCGTGCGCGGATTCGCTTGCTTGTGCATTCCGTGTGGTATTGAACTGATCTATCAGGCTAGCTACCTCATGCCCAAGATTGGATATGAAATCTGATCTCTCCTTAGCTGCCTTTTCAGATGCATCTTTATGTTTGAAATCGAATTCAGCAATCAGATCAGCGGTACTTTTAGCCATATCGGCTACAAACGATGCGCGTCCTTCCCTGCTCTGCTGCGCATTAGCTTGGTGTTGTTTGCTGAACTGACCAAGAAAATCGACTACGCTGCGGGTATTTTCAGCGGCAAAAGCTTCCAAAGCTTGTTTATCAACTTTGGCTTGGTTAGCGTGGGCGGAAGCAAATCCTGCAATCGTTGTGTTTACACTGGTTGCCCGTACAATCTCTTGAGCGGAGCGAGCAGCATTGTCTTTTAGCCGGCTTTCACGGCTTTCATTAATGTTTTGGCGCAAACGCGCCAGATCTTCTGTTAATTGGCCCATGGTTCTTCTCCTTGTGTTTTTTATGTTCAAATAGCTTGAATTCCTAGCTTATGCTCAGAAAGCACCTCGCCGTTGTCATAACAACGGCGGGGCACCTTCGCTCTAGCTTTTATTTAGGCTGGGGCAGCTGCGCTAGCGGTAAGGCCGATTGCTTCGGCATACTTCAAATAGGTTTCTACGGAAGCGATGACAACGCGGGCTTCAATAGACAGCAATTCGATGCCTACCAAGGATACCTTCACCCATGCGTCAATGACGATGCCCTTATCGAGAATGCGGTCTACTACTTCGGCCAAGCTGGAAGAGTCGGTTGATTTTTGTACTTTTGCCATGATGACATACTCCAAACAATGTTGATTTTCAGTTCTTAGATTTTACAGCGGCAGAGGCTTACACTACCGTTGACTGCCCAATAAATACTAGGCTGGCGCAGCAGCGCTTGCGGTAAGGCCGATTGCTTCGGCATATTTCAAATAAGTTTCTACGGAAGCGATGACAACGCGGGCTTCAATAGAGAGTAATTCGATGCCTACCAAAGATACCTTGACCCATGCGTCAATGACGATGCCCTTATCGAGAATGCGGTCTACAACTTCGGCCAAGCTGGAAGAGTCGGTTGATTTTTGTACTTTTGCCATGATGATATACTCCAAACAATGTTGATTGATAGTTCTTAGGTTTTACAACGGTAGGCTTACACTACCGTTGACTGCCCAATAAATACTAGGCTGGCGCAGCGGCGCTTGCGGTAAGGCCGATTGCTTCGGCATATTTCAAATAAGTTTCTACGGAAGCGATGACAACGCGGGCTTCAATAGACAGTAATTCGATACCCACCAAAGATACCTTCACCCATGCGTCAATGACGATGCCCTTATCGAGAATGCGGTCTACAACTTCGGCCAAGCTGGAAGAGTCGGTTGATTTTTGTACTTTTGCCATGATGACATACTCCTAAACTAGTTTGTGTTATATGAACCCCTAAGGACTTAACTGAACTTAGGTGCTTTAAATTTACAGCTTGATGCTGCATGTCACATATAAAGCAAAAGGGATGCCAATTACTTACCGTATCAATTCAAAACTGCTGGTTACCACTGCCATTTTGTTGCTTTTTTAAAATAACTGTTGTTGAATTGCTATTTCAAAATTTCAATCCCATGATTTATATAGATTCTCATAAGCGGGGTTGATTGCTTATAAAGCCATTAAACGGACCCAGCAAAAAAGAACGCTCTTTGTTAAACGAAGTAGATGGGTGTGCAGCCATGCTGTCCAGCATTTGTTTAGGGCCGAAAAAATATGGAATTTATTCCATAGTCATGGAGTCAGTTCCATGCCAAAATGAGAATTGCTGGATTGCGAAGACCTTGGCTTCTTTAGGGCAGTTGACTGTGGTATAGTTTTCACCCTATTTTTTGACCATTCCCCTTGTTGGTCAATAGAAGGCATAGAATCCACCATGCATCGGTTGTTCACTGTAATGTTAAAAATCAGATAGGCTGCAAGTCTACCTATCGTCCAACCCGCAAGGGTGAACCCTGCTAATAACGATGAAGCCCATGTTAGACTACGATTCGTCACCAAACCGGTTTGAACTCCTTTACGGCATGTTGCTGGATGCCATCCCATCATCTGTGTTGCTTGTGGACGAAAAACTGCATATAGTCTCCGTTAACCGAAATTTTCTGGTGAAAAGCCAGCGTGGCGAGGCCAGAACTGTCGGGCGTCCATTGGCTGAAGTGTTTCCCACCATTATTTTGGAAAACACGGATATAGAAAGGCGCATACGCGAGGTTTTTCGCACGGGAACATCTGTCAAAGGACAGCGGATGACCTACCGCGCACCAGGCGTTCCGATCAGAATATACTACTATTCCATTCTTCCGATTCCTACAAACCAAGTCATGCTATTGATGGAAGATGTCACTGAACAGGTTCGCCTTTCTGAAGAGGTGCGCAGAGTTGAGCGGCATTTGGCATCGGTTGTGGAAAGCGCCAGTGATATTGTGCTTTCAACCGATACGGAAGGAAGAATTTTGACCTGGAATTCGGCGGCTGAAAAATTATCAGGGTTGTCCGCCCAAGAAGTACGCGGACAGTATTTCTTTCAGTTCTGCGATAGCAACCAGCAACAAACTGTCCGAAAAGTTTTCATGCTCATGAAGTCAGGCAATGAATCCCATACCACTGAGTTCCCTTTGGTTACTAGCAATGGGGATGGCATCTTGGTTTCCTGGGTTTTTTCGCCTATGAAAGATGACTATGGACAAACTGTGGGGGCAGTAGTCGTAGGGCGTGATCTTGCCGAAAGGAGAAAACTTGAAAATCAACTGCGTCAATCACAAAAACTAGCCGCACTAGGTGTTATGGCAGGAGGAATAGCCCACGAAATACGTAATCCTCTCGCTGTTTGTTACTCAGCCGCTGAATTTCTATTGATGGATAATATTTCCACTGAGTTTAGGAATGAATGCTCTAGGAAAATTCAGGCAGGTATTCAGAAAGCATCTGCCATTATCGAAAACCTGCTACGCTTTGCCAGGCCTTCACCTGACACAGAAATGGTTCAAGTCGATCTAAACACCGTTATTACAGAAACTCTTGACCTGATCACCAATCAAGCCAGGGTGCAGCAAATCCGCATTCAACTCGAATTGAAAATGAGACCGATACTCGTTCTTGGCGTGTCTGGCCTGTTGCAACAAGTTTTTATGAATATTTTTCTCAACGCCATCAATGCCATGCCTGACGGTGGTGTGCTAACCATTGCGGAGGAGATTTCCGAAGCCGAGGTGGCAGTTCACATTTCAGACACTGGAATGGGGATAGAAGAATCTGATTTAGACAAAATATTTGATCCGTTTCATACTACATCCCCAATTGGGAAAGGCACAGGACTGGGATTGTCTATCTGCTATTCGATTGTTCAGCAGCATTTAGGCTCCATTCATGTGCAGAGCTCCCCTGGCAAGGGGGCTACATTGACCGTGCGACTGCCACTGTTATAAGTTATGAACGGACCCATACTTGTTGTTGATGACGAACCGGATATGTGTTGGGTAATAGAATGTATCCTACGCTCACAAGGTTATGAGGTGGTTACAGTCCTTAGCGGCGAAGAGGCGTGCTATCAACTAGCCAACAGGGATTTTTTCTTCGTTTTCATGGATGCCAAGCTTCCTGATATGGATGGTTTGGATGTGGTGCGGCATGCCCATGCCATAAAGCCGGGCTCCGTGCGTGCCGTGCTAGTTTCCGGTTATCACTATCACGATGATCCGGTTATTCGTCAAGCGTTCGATGAGGGACTCATTTGCGGCTTTTTGGCGAAACCGTTCACTCACAGCGATTTATTGAAGGCACTTCCAATCGTTTAGGATATGGTCGAAAATAACTTCCTTGCACAGTAGGCCGGAATAAGCCCGTTCACGGGCGTTTCCGGCATAACCCCAAACGGCGTGTCTTTGCCGGAAACGTCCGCCGGGGCGGTCTTATTCAGGCCTACATTTGGATTCTTTCGGGAAATTATATTTGACCAAATCCTTAGTTCATTTTGCCCCTTAAAAATTAAAAAATTCACACGTATGACTGGCTCACAGCAACCAATTCCAGCAATTTATTTTTACCTTCCCCTGTGACCAGAATTTGCCGCGCCTTCTCCACCCCAGCCTCCAAACTTCCAGCCAAATTTGCCGCATAAATTGCCGCACCGGCATTCAGCGCAACTATCTCCGCGGCAGGCCCTGGCAAGCCTTCCAGCACTGACAATATTATTTTGAGGCTTTCTTGCGCCGAAGCCACACCCAAACTATCCAATGACGAGCGCCGAAAGCCGAATTGTTCCGGCGAAATAGTATAAGTTGAAATTTCACCGTCTTTCAGTTCGGCCACGAAAGTGGGCGAGGCGATGCTGATTTCATCCAAACCGTCTTCACCGTTCACCACCAATACATGCTGACTTCCCAGCATTTGCAGCACTCGCGCCATCGGCTCCACCCAGCGTTTGGAATAGACACCCAGTAATTGGTTGAGCGCGTTAGCCGGGTTGCTTAGGGGGCCAAGCAGGTTAAACAAAGTGCGGATGCCGATTTCCTTGCGCGGTCCTGCCGCATGTTTCATCGCGTTATGATGGCGCTGGGCGAACAGAAAGCCAATGCCAGTCTGCTCTATGCAAGCTTGGACCTGTTCGGGGGTCAGGTCAATTTTGACACCCGCTGCTTCCAATACATCGGCACTGCCGCACGAACTGGAAACCGAACGGCTTCCATGCTTGGCAACCTTTCCCCCAGCCGCCGCAACCACGAACGCGGCGGCGGTCGAGATGTTAAAGGTTTGCGCCCCATCGCCGCCAGTGCCGCAGGTGTCGATAACATGCCCACCGCTAACCTCAATTTTAACCGCCATTTCCCGAAGCACTTGGGCGGCAGCGGCAACCTCGTCCACCGTTTCACCCTTAGCGCGTAGCGCGACCAAGAATGCGCCGATCTGTGCCGGTGTTGCCAAGCCAGTCATGATGGTTCGCATGATTAAACGCATGTCGTCAGCTGCAAGGTTCTGGTTTGCAAGTAGATATTCAAGAGCTTGGGGTATGTTCATTGATTGGCTGTCGCTGGGGAAAGTGGCATCATCAAAGTTCCTTCTCCCTTCGGACTGACTGATGAGAAAAGGAGGAATCAGTGTTCATTATACGATTTGGGCTCAAGAATGGGAAAAAACCCTTGACATTTAAATTACATTCGTCATACATTAAGCATTAGCCATTTGGTCTCGAAAGGTTGATGGCACTCAAGCTTGTCACCTATCGGTTCGCCGCACATGTATGTAGAAGATGGCTTTAGCCTGCAAAAATCGCGGCCTAAAGACCGTTTCTACGTGTACTTTGCAGCTATTTTTCACAACTGATAGGTGATGAGGGCACTCAAGCCCATCCCACTGAGGCTGGGAAAAAGAGTAAGATAAGCTTTTTGCAAGCTAATGAAATGCCGAAAACAACTTCCCTGTTTAATCAGACAGGACTAACAGGATTGACAGGATGGAATCGTGAGAATGTAGCCTCATGTAAGTAGTAAATCCTGTTTTTCCTGTAAATCCTGTCCGGTCTTTTTTTGGGAAGTTGTATTTAACCAAATCCTAAAAAGCAATTCAAAGCAAGCAGCTAATTTCGTTGGCTCCATCACACTATTACTAACCCTGTACACCCACACGAGGACACGACAATGGATAAAGGTTTAGAGTTCTTTGACGCTTGGGCGAAAACCCAGAAGGAATTCCTTGAAACTTCACTCAAGACACAGGAGGCATTTCGAGTGCACTGGCTTGATTCAATGAAAAAATCGCAAGCATCGTTTTTCAGCAACGCCGATACGCTAGACAACCCACAGGCAAAGGAAATGCTCAAGCTCTTCAACTCATGGATTGACAGTATGATCAACACTTCAGAACTTTTCAACGGAGAAGTTGTTAAGTTGCAGCAATCTTGGGGCAAGACGCTGGAAAACCAAATTGAGCAAAGCAAGGAATTGGTAAAGGTATTCTCAGAATACCTACAAAAAGTTGGAACTAAGTAGTTTTCTGCATTCCCCGGCACTCCGCCCCGACGACAGGTTCAGCGGGAAAGCCGGGGTTTGCCTTGACTTGAAGACATTTGGTCGGGGATAGGCTTCGACCATGCCCTCCGGCCTGCGGTGTGTTAAGGATTATATTGATCCGTCCAAATATAAGGAATTGAATGAAACAACCCTTTTTGTCCTTTGACACTAAGTCCGTGATCAAATAATTCGGTGATTTTAACGCCAAATTCATTATGGGTGCGGGTGCGCTGACCGAGATAGAGGAAATCGACGTGGGCACTGCGGATAAGGAGCTAATTTATCAGGAGGACAAGCTCAAACTATGGCGTTATAGCAGGAATGACCCGAACACCTGCCGGACCCCGGTATTGATCGTCTACGCGCTGGTCAACCGCCAGTACATGCTTGACCTTCAGCCAGACCGAAGCATGAACAGAATAAACTCGTCAAAGGGGAACTAAAGCTGGGCGACCAGGTGGTCAATCTGGGCAACATCACGATGCCCTTGCTAAATATCTATGCTTCCGCCGACCACCTAGTACCCCCCGCTTCGACAAAACCGCTAAATGTTCTCGTCGGCTCGGAGGATTAAAACCCTCTATTAGTTCAAAGGAGGCCACATTGGCGTGTTTGTGGGTGGAAAATCGCAGAAGGAACTGGCCCCCGCCATATCCAAATGGCTACACGAAAGGGATGGCGTGGCGGAAAATGCGGTGGTGGCCGTTGAAGCCTAAGCGGCTGGCACTGAAACCGCACCCGAGGCGGTTGGCGACAGCACTCCTAAAAAGCCCAGTAGACGGAAGTCGTAAGGCGATTTCCTAAAATGTTTATACCAAGTAGAAGCGGCTGGAATCCGCTTCTACTTTTGGGGTTTATTTATCGGAAATTGCCTAAACCCGTTTTGCTTGCTCCAAAGTTACAGTGTTTTCCCCCTGTTGCAAAAAAAGGGGGCTTCAACGGTATCCCTGATAGTAACCCACCTCGCGCTGATGCCGGACGGCAACGATCAAGGCTGTTTCCCCATCATAGCGATACAATGCGATATAGCCGCTGTCGCCAAAATCTATCAACCATTCGCGATATTTCGGCTCCATATCCTCGGCAGGGCGTCCAACCTCGGGATGCTGGGCAAGGATACTCACCCCGGTTCGGATCGCATTCACGGCCCGACTCGCCGCATCGGCGTTTTTTACGGCAAGGAAGCGGTATAACCGCTGCACATCACGCAAGGCGGATGCTGACCAAATCAGGCGTGGCATTGCGGTGGCTCAACGTCCTCGCCTGCCTCTAGCCTGGACAGCCAGCCGTCGGCTTCTTCGTGCGTCACATGCAAGCCCGTGGTTTGGTATTCCTCCCATGCCTTGATGCCGCCCTGCCTGTAATCCTCCCGCTTTTCTTCGCGGTCAATATATTGTTGGATAGCCTCAAGGATCAGCCAATGCGGCGAACGATGCCGGGCCTCTGCAATGCGCTTCACTCGCTCCTTGGTGGCTTGGTCAATTTTGATTGTCGTCGGTTTAAGGGGATTGGCTTTCATGGTGCTTCCTATCGGTGATACCTAGTATCACTTTAACATAATGGGCAAGCCTAGGCAAGGTCGCAGTCAAAAAGCTGCATTTGGGTTTAGCTGAAATATCTTCCTAATCAGATGAGCCTTTGATGGAGAAAGTGCCATGAATTTCGCGTTCGCTGGTTCCCAACCTCTAGGTTTTGAACTCGGCTTGGAAGCCCCTGCTTCCTGTCCTTCCTTGAAGCTAGAGCTTCCAAGACCGCGTTCCCAAGTACAACTTGGGAACGAGAAAAGCTTAAGCTTCAAAGATTTGTATTTAGATGACTTGCCACTATTTCCTGTGATGGGCAACAGGCAGCAGTGCGTCATGGCCCAATAATTTGCAAGCCTTCGCGTTGACGCAAGGCGGGCGGGATTGGGGCTTTGACTCCACGGATGTCAAGCAATTCTAAGTTGGGAAGGTGAATAAGCGGAGAAAGATCACTGATGGCGGTGTGGTCAATAAAAAGTTGTTTCAAAGAAACTATTGACGATAACGGTGTTATATCTTCGATGGGTGATACGCTCAACCCGAGCCATTCCAAATTATGTAATTGTGCTAATGGGGATAGGTCAACGGCGTAATTGCCGCATAGTCCAAGCTCTTGTAAGCCGGTTAGTAAAGAAATTTGAGAGAGATCAGTAATAAAGGTTCTGTCAATAATTAACTGACGCAATCTGGTTAGTTTAATTAAGGGTGATAAATCGCTGATTGAACAAAAAGATAAGTTTAGTTCTTGCAATTGAGTAAATTTTTGCAGACGGTTTATATCTATTGGTTCAACACCCATTAAATTCAAACCAATTGGATTTCGTTTAATTAGATAACTCCAAAAACGTTCAGCCCAATTTGTTCCTATCAATAATCGATTAAATACTTCCGATCTACAACCAGCACTTGAACTCCCAAAGCGCAGTTCAGCCTGTTCAAAATACTGCATTAAAGCACTGAAAGCTACCTCCCTATCTGTATCGTTCAATCCAGAATGTGGATTTGTAAGAAGCCGCACCAATAACTCAGCACGAGGAGCCTCTTCGGGTTGGTTTGGATAATTTTTGTTGGGTTTTAGCTGCTTTAAAAAATGCCAATACGCATCCCCAAACAACCAGCTAGCCAGCCGCTTGGCATTTTTTGGCTGATAAGCGAAAGTCTCAAAGCAAAAAACTAGAGTTTCCTGCCAACGGTGATCTTTCGCCCAAGACAATAGGCTCAACGGATCAACTCGCCAATCACCATCCCATGTTGTTAAATCCCTCTGAGCAAGAACCCAATCTGCATCGGCAAGATATTCACATAAGTATAATGCGGCAAAATACTCTTGAAACGACAAATGCACAAACGCAAATAGCTCTTCGCCGCGCGGCAGCAACAAGCCACTGCGTCGGGCCACCCAATGCAGGTAAGAGTCCACAAAGCCGGGGTTGGCGGAATAGCCTGAGTCATGCATCGCTTCTGCCAGCCAGCCTAGCACTTCCTTTCGCGTTGCTAGTAATTCTTTTTCGTCCTCACCCCGCCCTTGTACGCCAAAGACCGACGCGGTCTTTGAGACCGCGTCGGTCTTAACCTCCTCATCGGCGGAAGTGGTTGCCCCCATCCGGCGGTATTGCATTTCAAACCCCACCCGTGCCAGCCAGCGGCGTTTTTCCCGCCAAGGCGCGGCATCGACGGCACTGGTGGTGATGTTACGGGCCTTGTCGATGGATTCCAGATAAGCTTCGGCAATCAGGTCATACAGCATTGCCCGACCATCCGGCAGATGCGCCCGTACCCGATAGACCAAGGCCATTAAGGTTAGCAATTGCGGGTTGCGGGCCAGTCGGCGGGTGGTTTCGTCGCGAAACAGTGCCTTGATGAATTGTTCTGCATCGCTGTCTGCCGTCGGTTTAAGGGATCTAAGCCGGTACCAGTTCACCGCGAAAGCCCGGATACGGTCGTCGTCGAAGCCGAGAATATAGTAAAGATCGGCGCGAATTTTTCCATAGTTGAAGAGATGACCTTCGTTGTCCCGCCTTGGCTGCATAAATCTGCTTGTCGGGCCATACAACTTTGTTATAGAGGGAAGCAGCAAGGTATACACAGTTTCCCTTTCCCCATAACCCAATTCTTCCTTGTCCACAGGGTAATCTTCATACCCTACTATCCGCGAAGTCGCCAAGAAATAACTCTCAGAATATTGCTCGAATCCATCCCACAACGCATTTCGCAAACTTTCCCGCTGTCCGCTGCCCACTTCGTCCAATCCATCCGCCAACACCAAAACCTTGCCTGCTTTCAACAACTCAAGCAGCAAATCTTTTTGACCGCGCAGATGCGCAGCCACCGGACGTTTCAGAAAGGCATCCAGTAAATTATCGAATGTTTTCACCCCACCCAAGTCCATTTCACGCAACACCAAGGGCAAGGGGATGCAGCCATGCAGCCAATCGGGTATACGTTCTTCTACACCGGAAACCAACAACCAAGCCAACCAGTTTATCAACACAGATTTGCCGCTGCCAGGGTCGCCCAACACCACTAACCGTTTGGCTACGTGCAAAGTCGCCAAGACCGGCTCGCCTTTCGGCCAGTTTGCCGTCGGGGAATCCGATGAAACCGAATACTGGGATAGCAACGGCTGCACAAATAATTCGTGCAAGGGCGTGTCAGGGTGGTCTTGCAGCGTCGGCAGGCCGAGAAAGCGCACATAGCCATGCCATGCCTGCACGTCTTTCAAATAAGGCCGCAGACGGGGATCAAGCAAGGGGTCTGTATAGGCGTTCATGCTTGTTCCAGGTTCAGCAAGTCACGGTAGTTTTCCGGCCCGTCATCGGCGAGTGGCCCTTGCAATAAGGGCGCGATCCAGAACACGCCGGGTGCGGACGGGTCAGGGTAGTTGCTGGTGATGGTCGTCGCGCCCGGTGTGGGTGAGCCGTCATCCTCTTTCGCAAAGCTAGGCAGGATCAGTGCAAAGAAAGCTGGGTCAGGTATATCTTTGTTTTCCTTGTTCTGGATCAGTTTAGGTTTGCCGGTTTGCATCCAGCGGCGCAGCTCCTCCAAGAACGTGGGATCATGCCGCCAACGTTGGTAGAGTTCAGAATGGAATTGGTAAACATAAGCCACCACCAACAGACGCAAGGCCAGGGCATTTTGGTCGGAATGGTCGAGAATGATTTTCGGTGTATTCATGGCCCGTTGCCAGAGCCGGTTATAGAGGTTCGCCAGTGCCTTAAGGCGACGCGGGTTGGGTGGCAGGAACGGGCGCGAAGATTCTGCCGCCTTGGTGATGGTTTGTATCGGCGTGAGCTGTTTCGGGTCGAGCAAGTCGGATAGGAATTGTTGGGAAAGTTTTGGCGGCGGCAAGCGCCATATGTTGGCGCAAAGCTTTTCCAAATACGCCTCCGCTTCTAGCCGCACACGGGCATCGTCGTCTTCCTTTTTCATCACCGAGGCAATGGCTTTGATGACAATTTGCTGGTTCATCGCCAATACAAACACGCAATTGTTCAGATTCAGATAAATTTTCAAGCCTTCTAGCAACCGATAGGCCATTTCAGGGTTGCAGCGGTCCAAGTCGTCGATGAAAATCACGACGCGGGGTGTGGGTTCTTTGGAATCGGGCAGCAAAATTTTGATCGCTTCTTGCAAGCTTTGTTGTAGGGAATCAACCACCAGTCTAGTTTCCAGATGTTCCTTCTCCCATTGCTCACCCAACAGTTGGATTTTTTCCGCCGAGAATGGCAAGGATTCCAACTGGACTAATTTCGCCAAGTCGTTCAGGCTGTTGAGCAAGGTGCGGATAGTAATCTCGCCGTATTTCTTGATGCGGCCTTTGAGTTTTTCCCCTTTGGAAAATGCCTGACGCATCTCCAGCAACAAGGCCACCACGGGCGCAGCCTCGTTTTGATATCGCCAAGCTTCAAACCAGACCGTCACGACATTTTTCCCGTGCTTGTCATCCAATTCCTTGCGGACATGCTGCATGAAACTGGTCTTGCCCGAACCCCAGTCACCATGCACACCGAGTACTAAGGGCGGCGTTTCCGACGCGGCTATGGTGGCTATTTCCGTCACTAGATGCTGACGCTGTAAGCCGTCTATTTCCGCCGGTTCGTCGCTATGAATCTGCATATTGTTTCATCTACTGCAAGCTGGGGTAAATTCTCGTTTGAGTACAATCGTGCCATGCCTTAAGCGTCCTCATTTTCCCTTATCTGCCGGTCTATCTCTTCACGATGTGAGCGGACATAATTCCATGCTTGGGCCAAATCCTCGGCGTGCAAAGTAGGGTATGATCGCAATATCTCTGCCTCCTCTGTGCCTAGCCGTCTAGCCTGCTCCAATAGCCATACCGGAATGCGAGTGCGGACTATGCACGGTTCTCCACCGCACACGCCGGGGTGGCCTTCAATTCCTGGAAAAGCATCGCCCAAATCATTGACAACCCACAGTAGAAGCGGGGCTTTCTCCGATCTCCTCATCTGCATCAGCAGGGTTTACGCGGTTTGGAGAGGGGTATTCATGGTGAGTTCCTCTAAATGGCAGACGGTTTCCGATAAAGTCTATTGTTAAGCGGGCTGGGATTTGCAATCTCGGCCCATGCGTTTTGTGTTGGCTGGTTCCCAAGCTCCGGCTTGGGAACCCTTTTCTTGCAAGCTCCTGCTTGGCCGTTCTTCGGGAAGCTGGAGCTTCAAAAACCCCATTCCCAAGCGGGAGCTTGGGAACGAGCAACAAGAAAGTTATTTTCGTCCATATCCTAAGTTTCTTCCCTCCCCCTAAACCACCCCGCAATACTGTAACGCTTGCGATGGGTGACAGCGACCTCATGGGGAAAAACGGCACTCAGAAAAATCACCAGCGTTCCGAAATCGGGTGGAACAGTTTCCACTAGGGTATCGTTATTCGGAGAATAGATTAGTAGTTCGCCGCAATCATCAGGCATCCAATATGGGTTGAGATAACACACCGTGGATAGCACACGATTGGGCAAACCTTGGAAAGCGTCCAGATGCTTGCGATAAAAAGCCCCCGCATCGTAGACGGCAAAATGGGATTCGTAATCGAACAGTCCAAGGAACAACCGACGGTTCAAACCCAGCCTCAATAGCTCCATCCAGGCTAGAAAAGCAATTTCCGCAGGAGAGTCCGGGCACAGCCAGCGTATGCCATCCGTGCGGATTAACCCATCTAAATTGTACGCCTGTTCGCGCCCCACCCCCGCCCGCTTGAGTTCATCCGCCCCAAGGACGCTTTGTTCGCTCAACGCCTCGCACAATGCAAAGGGAATACAGTCGGCAAGTATGATATAGCCCGTGGTTTTCAACGCATCAGCGATACGATCAAATGCCTCCTCGTTGTTGCACGGAAAATTGGAACCAGTTTCAGCCATGAGCCTGCCTTGTGACGATAATTGCTTATTGAAGCCGGACGGTATTTGTAATCCCGTCCGTAACGTTTCGTGGTTAGACAGGAATGGTTGCACACAAAACGTAAGCGACGGGGTTACAAACCCCGTCGCGCTTCGTAATTGCTGATATGGGGCAATTCTCCAATTCCTATAAAAACATTGTCCATTGCCGACAAGCCCGGTATTTTAGGATAATATCCTATCTCTACCATGCTATGCTATGCCGACCTTAGATTACGCCAAGATAATGAAAACACGCCTGGAATACCTACTGAAATCCGCCATGGACACCCTCAAAGTGCAAGGTGACTTGGCTACCGAATTGGAGGCAGCCGTCATGGTGGAGCGTACCCGCGACACCAGCCACGGCGACTTTGCCACTAACTTGGCGATGACCCTGGCAAAGGCCGCGAAAATCAACCCCCGTCTACTGGCGGAGAAAATCATTGGTGCGATGCCCAACGAACCCTCTGTGGTTAAAACAGAAATTGCCGGCCCTGGCTTTATCAATTTCTTCATTGACCCCCGTGCACAGTTTCGTATCGTACAGCAAATCCTTGATGAGGGACGTGAATTTGGCTTGAGTGAAGTCGGTGCCGGTCAAAGCGTCCTAGTGGAATATGTCTCAGCCAACCCAACCGGACCCTTGCATGTGGGTCATGGGCGCGGTGCGGCTTACGGTTCTGCGGTGTCTAACCTGCTCACAGCGGTCGGATTCAAGGTACATAGGGAATACTATGTCAATGACGCAGGCAGACAGATGGATATCCTCGCCGCCAGCGTATGGCTGCGATACTTGGAGGAATGCGGCGAAGTGTTGGCTTTTCCCTGCAACGGCTATCGCGGAGAATATGTCCGCGATATCGCGGCGGATTTGCTAAAACAAGCCTGTTCAGATTACCTGCACCCTGCAGCTAAGGTCATGGAAGGCTTGCCACCAGACGAACCGCAGGGGGGCGACAAGGAAATCCATATTGATGCCGTGGTCGCCCGTGCCAAAGGATTATTGGGGCCGGAAGCTTACCGGCATGTGTTCGATGCCGGACTCAACAGTATTCTCGACGACATCCGTCAAGATTTGGCCGAGTTTGGCGTGGAATACGAGGAATGGTTCTCGGAACGCGGTCTGGACGAATCGAAGGCGGTGGAGCGGGCATTGGACAAGTTGCGCGCCGGTGGGCATCTGTATGAAAAAGACGGGGCGACTTGGTTCGCGTCTAGCCAGTTTGGCGACGAGAAGGACCGCGTCGTCGTGCGCGAAAACGGTCAGATGACGTATTTCGCTTCTGACATTGCCTACCACATGGACAAGCTGGAACGCGGATTCGGTCAATTGATCAATATCTGGGGCGCCGACCATCACGGCTATATCCCCCGCGTCAAGGCGGCCATCCAAGCACTGGGTGGCGACCCTGCCAAATTAGACGTGTTGTTGGTGCAATTCGCCGTACTTTACCGGGGCGATGAAAAGGTGCAAATGTCCACCCGGTCCGGGGAGTTTGTCACCCTGCGGCAACTTCGCAATGAGGTAGGCAAAGACGCGGCACGCTTTTTTTATGTGATGCGCAAGTCCGATCAGCATATGGATTTTGACCTTCGACTGGCCACCTCGAAATCCAACGAAAACCCGATTTATTACGTTCAATACGCTCATGCCCGCATTTGCAGTGTTTTCCGCCAGTTAGACGAAAAGGGCTACACACGCGACACCGTTCTGGGGATGAACCATCTGGAGCGACTGTCCGAGCCCCATGAAGCTGCCCTGTTGACAACCCTGTCTCGTTATCCCGATGTGGTGGAAAGCTCTGCCCTGCAACATTCGCCCCATCATCTGGTACACTATCTGCGTGAATTGGCAGCAGAACTCCACGCCTATTACAATGCCCACCAGTTTCTGGTGGAAGACGCGGGGCTTCGCGATGCCCGTCTCAACCTTATCGCCGCCTTGCGGCAGGTGCTGCTAAATGGCCTGCGCCTGCTGGATGTCAGCGCCCCTGAATCGATGTAGCGCATTCCATGGACTATAAACACCGTATTCCAGATTATCGATACCGCTCGGAACGCAAGAAAAGCCGAGCCGGCCTATGGGCTACACTCGCCATAATTGTGGTATTTATCGCCGTGGCGGCGGGCTGGGCTGTAACTCGTCACAAAGAAGAGCCGATAACGGCGGCGCAACAGGAAAACCCGCCTGCGAAAACCGATGCAAACCCGGTCGCCCTGCCTGCCAAGCCAGCAGAAGCGAACCCCGGAGTAAAAAAACCTGTCAAGGCAAAGGATGCAAACCCAGGCTCTGCAACCGTTGCAGAACCAAGGTTCACTTTCTACAAAATTTTGCCGGAAAAGGAGGCGATTGTTCCAGAAAGTGAAATCACCAATCTCAAGCAGGCGGAAAGCCAAGGCAATAAACCACGCGCCGGACAATATTTGCTCCAAGCAGGGTCTTTTGCCAATCCTCAAGACGCGGTAAAAATGAAGGAAAAACTGACCGCGTTAAAAATCAAGTCTCACATTGAAAACGTCAAAATAGAAAACGCAGCTTGGAATAGGGTAAAGATTGGCCCATTTACCTCTTTGGCCGACGCGGATAAAGTTCGCACTTATTTGCGCAACAATCAGATTGACAGTGTCGTACAGAAAGCAGTATCCAAACCTCCACAAACACCGACAAAGCGATGAAGTAACTTGGGGAAGGGTGTGTGTGAGATTAATTGTAATGCATGCTAACTGGGTGGCATTTGAAATTAAGTCGGGAGAGCAAGGCAAGCCTTGCACTCCAGCATCCTTTTTAATCGCGTCCCTCCGTGATGTGGCTTAAAAAAACCCATGTCACCCTAGCACTGGCATTAGGATTCTTGTTTGCGCTACTGGGACTCACCGGCAGCTTGAGCATTTACCGGGAAGAACTTGATGCCGCACTCAATCCCCGTCTGACGGTGGATTCCCCACAAGGCCAATACCTACCCCTAGATAAGATCATGGCAGCAGTGCAGGCAGCCCATCCGAGCCGCCACGGAGAATGGGTGCTGGAAATGCCCCGTTCACCCAAGGGCATGGTCACCGTCTGGTACGAAAAGCCCCATGAAACTTTTGGCGAATATTACGCGCCGTTGATGGTTTCGGTGAACCCCTATACCGCCGAGGTCGTCGCCAGCCGTTTTTGGGGCAAGACCTTCACCACTTGGGTCGAAGACTTGCATACTCAGATCCAACTGGGTTTTAGTGGTGCGCGGATAGTGGGCATTATCGGCTTGGGGCTGATGGTTTCCGCCATCAGCGGGCTTTATCTATGGTGGGAGGAATTGAAATCCCCCCGCCCCCCCTTTGAAAAAGGGGTGTTGGGGGGGATTTCTCATAGGCTACGCCAAGCATTCACCCTTCACCACAAAGAAGGGCTACGCCGGTTTGCCCATGACTTTCACGGTTTGCTGGGTCTGGTTAGTGCCCTAATTTTACTGCTCTTGGCCTTTACCGGCTTTCACTTGGCCTTTCCAAAAATCATTGAAACCTTGGCTGGGGCCTCCGGCATGGGCCACGGGGAAGATGGACCGGCCATACGCAGCACGGCGGCACACAACAACCGCCCGGTGAGTCTGGCCGAGGCCGTGGTCATTGCACGGGGACTCTTCCCCCATGCTGAAATCCGGCGGGTTGCCACCCCAGCCGGGGAAGACGGCACTTACCGGGTCAACCTACGTCGGCCTGGCGAAGTGAACATCCGCCACCCGGTTACTTTAGTCTGGATTGACCGCTGGAGCGGGCAGATTCGCGACGTGCGCAATCCCAACAAGTTCACCCCAGGCCAAACCCTGGTCAGCAGTCTTTGGCCTTTGCACACCGGGGAATATTTCGGACCATTGGGCAGGCTATCATGGTTTTTCGCCGGCCTAACCCCTCTGTTGTTTTACATCACCGGGCTGGTGCAATGGCTGATCAAGCGAGGTGTAATGGAAGACCGGAAGCTGGATTGGTCAGGTTTACACAGCTTATGGATTAACGCGGACGAGGCAATGCGGCGGCAATTGCCTTTAATGATGAAACTTTTGAAACACTGGGGACTATGGGCTTGGACACAAGTGCGGCGTTGGGTGGAGAAACTTGCAAAGGACATGTAAAGCATTGCTCGTTTTTATAGATACCGTGTTTTAAATGCCAATCTGGTTGAGCAATGGATACCCATCGTCGCACGACATGCTTACCCGAGGCGCAACGCAACAAAGGCCCCCCAACTTCTTTGGCTATCACCGCCAAACTGTGTTAAAACATTTGTGCCAGAGTTTGTTTGCCGCTCTTTTGCAGAGGAGAAAACTGCGTGAATAGCGAAAAAAGTCCATGGGATGTACTTCCCGATTCGCCCAAAATTTCGCCGATACCAGTTATCATCGGCTTTCTTGCCCTTTTGTCCGCTTGGACTTCTTACTACACGATACCCGCCGAGTCAGAGGGGGTGCTGCTACGGTTTGGAAGGTACATTGACAAGGTTCCCCCCGGCCTGCATTTCAAGCTGCCACTGGGCATTGACAGCGTCATTGCGATACCGACCCAACGCCAGCAAAAACTTGAATTTGGCTTCGCCACACCGGGCAACACTAATGCAGATCAAGCCAACCAGGAACCCGGAATAGAAAAATCCATGGTCACCGGCGACCTGAATTCGGCGCTAGTCGAATGGATCGTGCAATATCGCATCACCGACCCGAAGAATTATTTGTTTGATGTCCGCGATCCTGGGCAAACCTTGCGGGACATTTCCGAATCTGTCATGCGGGAGGTCATTGGCGACCGGACGGTTGACGAAATCATCACCATCGGTCGGCAAGAAATAGAAGAAACCGTGCTAATCCGGTTAAGTGCGCTGGCCAAACGCTATCAACTCGGCGTGACCATTAACCAAGTGCAATTGAAGAATGTGAACCCGCCCGTGCCTGTGCAACCGTCGTTCAATGAGGTGAACCGGGCGCAGCAAGACCGCGAGAATTTGATCAATCTAGCTAACGGCGAATACAACAAAGCGGTGCCCCGCGCCCGTGGCGAGGCCGACCAGAAAGTTCGCGCAGCAGAAGGTTATCGCTTTAAGCGAGTCAACGAGGCGGATGGCGATGCATCCGCTTTCAGTGCCGTGCTGGAACAATACATCAAGGCAGCTGAAGTCACTCGTGCCCGCATCTATCTGGAAACCTTGGGGAAGGTTCTGCCGAATGCCAAGCAAACTATTATTGTCGACGATACAATCCAGCAGATATTGCCGATGCTGCCCCTCCCTGCACAAATGGCTCAAACCCCGGCATCGCAACAGCCTGTGGAGGAACAAAAATGAAACACACGCCCTATGTAATGCTTGCCCTTGCCGTGCTTGGCATCATTGCCTTGCTATCCGCCTTCACGGTGGACCAGACCGAGCAGGTGATTATCACCCAGTTCGGCAGGCCGATAGGGGAACCGATCACCGCACCCGGCTTGCACTTCAAACTGCCGTTTGTCCAACAAGTGAACCGTTTCGACAAGCGCTATATGGCTTGGGACGGGCCAATGGTCGAGATGTCCACGAAAGACAAGACCTATGTGCAAGTGGACACTTTCGCGCGTTGGCGCATCACCAAGCCCATGCAATATTATCTGAGACTGCGCGATGAACGTAGTGCGCAATCCCGCCTTGAAGACATATTGGGTAGCGAAACTCGCACTGCCATTGCCCGGCATGAGTTGATCGAAGTAGTCCGCACCGATAAAGACCGCCAACCCAAAGTGGATGAAAGCCTAGCTGCCGCCAGCGAAGGGACCATAGGTGTTTTACGACCCATCCACTACGGACGGGTGGAAATTGAAAAGGGTATTTTTGATGCCGCCGCACCTAAATTGGCTGAATTCGGCATTGAATTGCTGGATGTGCGTTTCAAGCGGATCAACTACAACCCGGAAGTGCTAGATCGCATTTACCAACGGATGATCAGCGAGAGGCTACAAATAGCTCAACGCTTCCGCTCCGAGGGGGAAGGCGAGGCAGCCCGCATCAACGGCAACAAGCAACGCGACATCAACGAGATTGAATCGACCGCCTATAAGCAGGTGCAAGAAATCCGCGGCGAGGCGGATGCCAAAGCGACGGGCATCTATGCCAAGGCCTATACGCAAAACCCACAGGCGGCGGAGTTTTATCGGTTTTTGAAAAGCATGGAAACCTATGGCAAGGTCATCAATGGCGATTCCACCATTGTGCTGTCAACCAACAGCGACTTGTTTGCCTTGCTGAAGCGGGTAGAAGGAAGACCACCCCACCCATAAACAAAGGTTTGGTTTTTTTATGTCAGCTAAATTTGAAGGCGATACATGAGCAAGGGCGAACCCAGTTCACCAAATGCCAAACCCGGAGACGATGCTCCCTGCAATATCATTGTGACGGCTTGTCCGGTTGCAAACACCTATGCAACACAATCCGAAGCAGCCAAGTCAGCACTAAATCAAGCCAATCCCACTTCGATTAGCCAAAACACGGAATATGGTGGATTGATTTACCGGAATGCGAATGGTCGATACGGCTATACCGCGCCATCTGCCGGATCGGGGACGGGATTCGATCCTTCTTCGGTAAGCGTCCCTCCCGGAACAACACTCGTTGGGGATTATCACACCCATGGAGATTACTCTACCGCCGATGCACAGGGAAATCCGGTCAGAACCGCTGACCCTAGCCAAGATGCATTCGATAGTAATCATTTTTCAACTACGGATTTGCGGGGAATTGAGAACGATGCGGCAGACAAACCGGGCTACCGAGGCTACTTGGGCACTCCTAGCGGTACTTTTCTCCAATACAACCCCAATACTCGGACAGTCTCAAACTTATAGGCAGAACAGCGTACAACGAGAAGATATAAAAATGAACGAAGAAAAAGCACCTGAGCCTATTGATAAAATACCACCGGAAGCATTCCTTGTATTTAGGGAAGAAATGGCAAAACGCGAAATAGACCTGTCGAAGTACAATTTGCATTTTTACCAAACGGAGGAGGTGTTTATTGTCGCCACCTCATACAAACAAAAACCAGCGGGCCTACGCGGCAGTATGGTTGGGTTCCCTGATTATGAAGTAAAGATATTACGCAAAGACAATAGTATAAAATCAACTGCCATAGCTCGATGACAATGTAAGGTATGAAAATGTTTCCCGAATCCGTGTTGAACGTCCGAGTTTGGTTACTCATGCGACCATGCTGAATTTTTAAAGCCCGATACCGAGCGGTTCCCGAGCCAAATGAGAAAAACAAGCTTCGATTTATCGCCATTT
>Ga0118677_10001314_pt1 | contig 53187 bp, 44 predicted proteins | sample AliMusrvi5mmetaG_FD_86154 | JGI IMG/M metagenome (GOLD analysis project Ga0118677, IMG submission 86154) | reverse complement strand
CTGTGCGGTCATCCTGATTTGTCCCCTATCCCCCCCGCACAAAATCGCCGCCTGTCCCAATGCCCCACCTGCCGCCAGATCGTCGTGGATCCCTCTCACTGGCCCGCCCCGGCCCAGGAAAAGGCCCGCTATGATCTCCACGATAACCGCTGGGACAATCCCGACTATCGGGATTATCTCCGCAAAATCGCCGACCATTTCCTCTCCTTTTTCAACCGCCCGCTTCGAATCCTGGATTTTGGATCGGGACCCGATGGAGTTCTCGCCCGACTGCTTCAACAATCCGGTCAGGACGCGGTCGCTTACGATCCCCTGTATAACCTCCCTCTTCCCCCTTCCTCCCGCCTCTTCGATGCCATTATCCTCTGCGAAGTGTTCGAGCATCTGCGCCACCTCGACACCGAACTCGCCCTGATCCGCCAGTCTTTGGCACCCGACGGTGTCCTCTATCTCCGCACCGAATTGCTCAACCCCGAACAACCCCTCGCCTCCTGGTGGTATATGAATGATTCAACCCATCTCCGTTTCCTTTGTCCGGAATCCCTGGCTTTCCTCGCCCACCGCCTGGATCTGGAGGTGCGCGACACCGATAACCGAAAATGGGCGCTTTTGTTTCCCTGTGGCGCCCCCACGGAAAGGGCGCATGGAAGTTCCGTGGGTGAAACAGCGCTCGGTCGGGCTTGCTGCTCGTCCCGGTAACTTTCTTTGATTTCGCACCCGGTACGGGTTCCTTCCGCACCAGAAAAAGGGAGGTCTCACGCGGAGGCGCCAAGGTCGCGGAGTTGAGCGGGGAAGATGAGCATGGCCGTGCGGTGAACGCTCACGGGACGTGATCGTGCACCGCGCGTCCGGTTCCCGTTTCGTAGGATCTTTCAAGAGCAGTAGCCGCGCGAGGCACCCGCCGGTCCGATGGCGGGCTCGTCGCGCGGCGATCAGGACCTCGGCGACCTTCGCGGCTTTGCGTGAGAATAATCGCAGATCACAGTTTTGTGGCGTAACCGAAGAAATTGGCCTTGCACCCTATAAGGGATCAGTGACGGAAGGACGGAAGGAGATGCCCTTACGGGCACACTACAAACAACGCCGTTCGTCGTGGCGCCGTAATGCGTCCCCCCGTCACGCCCTCTTTATCCGACTCACACGTTATTTTACGTGACCGCCACGGAAAATATGGAGTATATTGAAGGCTATTAATTTGAAATTAAACCCTATCAAAGCGTGTAACACCCATGGCCACCCCTAAAAAAACTCAGCCTATACCCGTAGTTAAGCCCCCACCTTCATTCCTGAAACAAAACGGTGGTATTCTGGCCATTTTAGCCGTGGTTCTTCTGCTCCTATTCTGGAAATCTTTTATTCCCGGTTGGACGCTCGCTTCTGGTGATGGGGATCAACTCGCTGCTGAACACATTCTATACGATACCCTGCCTTGGGGCTATATCGCCCGCTGGGATCTCTTGCCTGGGCTGGGAAATCATAACGGCCTGATACCCATTACCCCCGGTTATTTACTCGCGCATGTTTTCCCTGCCTCTAAATATACCGATGCCAATTATATCCTCCATCTCTTCCTGCTTGGGTTATTCAGCTATTTGCTGCTGTTCGATATTACCCGACATCGCACGGCCTCGATACTGGGTGGAATTTGGATGATGCTCCAACCTCAGGTGTTATCCCATATCCTGCCCGGCCATATTGGGCACTTTATGTTGATCGGGTGGATCCCCGCTGTTTTTTGGCTGCTCCGACTTGCGGTCAGAACCGAGCGCTGGACCCTTTGGGGATTGATGGGGGTTGTTTTTGGTGTGGCGTTAAACAGCGGAACCGTCGATGTGGCATTCTTCTGGGCGCTCCTCATCGCTGCTTATGGACTCTTTTTGTTAATTCAAAAATATCGGCAGCCGGGTGCGGATTCCACTGGCCAAACTGTTTCGCCGCTTAAAACCTATGGACGCTTGATCCGAAATATCATCCTGGCGGCAGTCCTGGCGGTCATGTGCGGATACCAAGCCATCGTCGTGGTAATCGGGCTCGACACTCGAACCCAGGCCACCACATCCGAAACAACTCCGGTCAACCCCGATCAAGCCCGACTGGAAAAATGGTTCTGGGCCACCCAATGGTCCGTGCCGGTCGACGAACTGTTGGACTGCGCCATTCCCGGCTTTTTCGGCTGGGGTTCCAGCAACCAACAAAATCCTTACCGCGGCCGGGTAGGCCAAACCGAAGGCTTCCCGCAACACCGACAAGGGATGCCCAACTTGAATGATGTCAGCATCTATCTGGGGGCCACGATCCTGCTGGCCTGCCTGTTGGCGTTCTATCTTAACCGCCGAAATGCCGAACTTTGGTTTTTCGCTGTTGCGGCTATCATTGCCTGTCTTTTCACTTTCGGTAAATATGCCCCGTTTTATAAACTGTTCTATTTGCTTCCCAAGATGGATGCGATGCGCAATCCGATTAAATGGTTTTATCTGACCAGTTTTTGCGTGGGCATTGTCGGCACCATCGGGATTGCTTTGGCCTTAAAACAGTGGGCCAACCCCGTAAAATCATTACGCATTACTTCCCTGTTACTCATTTTGTTCCTGCCGATTCTCGTCGTCTTGGGATTCGGGATGGGATTCTTAAAAAGCGTGGCCACAGATCCTAATGCCCTTTTTTGGCAGTACCCGGCCTTACGCAAGTTATCGGAAGATTCACTGGTCACCGGTGGATTCATCTGGTTTCTGGCGGCGGCCATTTTTGCCTGGTGCTTGTGGCCGCGAAAAAGCGGTACACCGGTTCGCGGGGTCGTCTTACCCGCCCTCCTGATAGGCGGTGTCATGTTGGGCGAGTTGATTTATGTCAACCACCACTATCTTCCTTATAAAAGCTCAAATATCACGGTCAATGGCGGTCCCCTGGCCGATTATCTCAATAATCAACCCCGTCCTTTTCGGATCAAGATTGTGGGACAAGAGCCCATCTTCCAATATATCCGCCAGACCATGACGCTGTATTATCGCTGGGAACACATCGAACCGATGGTGACCCGGTCCGTTGACGACTTCGCGATTTTCATGCAAACCCTGTCGACCAATCCCCGGCGATTATTCCAAATGACCAATGTCCGGTATATTATCGGTCCAGCCGGATTTAAAGATCCCTTGATGAAACTCGTCCAGTCATTCAACGCCGGTTCGACGACGATCGCCATCTATCAGTTTACCGATCCGTTTGCCCGCTACTACCTGGTTCCCAGTTGGAGATTTGTTCCCGCCAGCGATCGGTTTAAACATTTAAACGATGCTGATTTCGATCCCCGGACTGAGGCGTTGGTAACCGTTGCGCCGGGGGAATTGCCTGCGCCCCCGGAACCCCGGGCACGTCAGATGAGTTGCCGGATCGACCAATACCGGTGGAACTATATCAAGCTCAAGGTGGAAACCGACCAACCGGCCTTACTGGTGGGCCTGGACCGATTCGATCCCGATTGGCGGGCGTACATCGACGGACGGGAAGTCCCGATTCACCGGGCCAATGCCTTGATGCGCGCCCTTTGGATTGACAAGGGTCCGCACCAGGTTGAGTTTAGATTGATGGACCTGGGCTGGCGTCCCTTGATTACCGTATTAACTGGTCTCTTATGCGGCCTGGTATTGATCATTATTTATTATTTCCGGCGTCCCGCGCCTTCAAAATAAAAGTTCTTGAAGGCTTTATCTTCTCTCAAAAGCGGGGAAGCTCTCGCAGAGTTCCTCAGGGTTCAGACGCTTGTTCGCAGAGTGAAGAACGGCCGTGCCATTTCACTCAAGGCCGTGGAATGACCCGTCCGGCTTTCTTTAAAGAGTAACGGTCTTCTTCTCCACTTGGCTTCAGTAGAACGGGGGACGGGTAATTCCGCTTCTGAAGCGGGATCGCACGGTTTACCCTGTGAAGCCACACGGGCGAAGAAGGGCCCTGCTTTACTCTGGTCTTAACTCACTCTCAACTTCGTGTAACTCTGCGTGCAAAATCTCCAGCCTGATCTTCCCTTATCCCCCTTTGTGTAAAAATGCCCCGCTCTATTCCTGTCCAGCGGCATCATCGCTGTTTAAATAAAATAAAGGACATCCCGATACAAAACCGCAAAAAATACATCGAAACGGTCAGGACGGGATGGGCGAGAAGGGTTTTCCATTTCCCGTTCTCGACGAAAACACCCCAGAACCGATAGACCGCGCCCACCTGTTTTTTTACCAAAGGATCCTGGGCGCCCCATTTCGTGATATAGCCGTCAAACGACTTGATATAATGAATCTTCTTCTGGATATACTTGACGACCCGGAATTGACCTTCATTATGCAATAATGGGCGCCGGGTAATGGCTAGCCTGCCTTCCCGGGATAGACGCCGATCCAGATCCCAATCTTCAGCGACAAAAAAATAAATATCGAATCCGCCGATTTTTAGGAACAGGTCTTTGCGTATAAAGCGGACCGCATCAATACAGGTGCCATCATAAAAACTTCGTTCGAAGTTTCGGACTTTAATCCAGAATCCCGTGCCGACAATTTTTTCGGGGATGTACAAGCCCGCACAGTCGTCTCGCTCGCATTGAGACAGGCACTCTTCCAATACGCCCGCCGTCAACATCATATCCGCATCCAGAAAAAGGATGTATTTTCCTTGGGCGATTTCGGCCCCATAATTTCGTTGGGCCGACCGTTCCGGCCCTTTCGTGTAAACCCGATCCGTATAACGCAATGCGATCGCCCGGGTTTGGTCCCGGGACTCGTTGTCGACCACTATGATTTCAAAACGGCCGGTCGACAGGTTCTGTTTTTTTACGGATTCCAGGCAGTTCCCGATATTGGATTCCTCGTTTTTCGTGGTCACGATGACTGAAATCATCAGTTCTGAATTCATGGTGTCGGGAAGGCCCATGGGCATTCCACTCCTTCGCTTACTCGAGACCGCTCAAAATCCGGGCTTGAGCACCCGCCAAATCGGGCTCAATGAAATCCGGCATTGCCTTATCCAACGAAAAAAAACGTTCCACTTGTTCCAGTTTGAGCTGGGTCACCAGAATAGTCCGGCAACCCAGCGTACGCCCGGCTTGAATATCGACCAATCCGTCCCCCACCATCCAGCTATTCTGTAAATCAAGTTCAAGTTCACGGGCCGCTTTCACCAAGAGCCCCGGACGCGGTTTTCGACAGTCACAGTTAATACTGAATTCTGCCACGGTGCCTTCGGGATGATGCGGGCAATAAACCAGGGAATCCCAGGCCTCCCCCCCATCCCTCAGCAACAATTCGCGCAGCCGGGTATTCACCGCTTCCAGTTCCGGCATCGTTAATGTGCCCTTCGCCACCCCGGGTTGGTTGGTAACGACCACGACTACAAATCCAGCCCGGCGCAGCGCTTGAATGAAACCGCCTGCATTCGGCTTGAGTTGAACCTGATCCGGACGATGGGGGGAATCGTATAATCCATGCGTTTCATCATAGACCATGCGATTGAGCGTTCCATCCCGATCAACGAAAACTGCGCGCTTCATAGGGGACTCCTCGCACGCGCCAAAACTTCTTCCAATTCGGCCAACCCCTCCGGTTTTCCGATTTCGTAAAAGCGATCCGGCATGATACAAGCCGCCAGACCCTTTCCTTCAATTTGATCGACCAGAATTTTCTGAAGATCCAGGGGCGGAGGCGTCTCCCGATAGGCCTCGATCACCGTTCGCCGGTAGACACTTAACCCATAATCGATATAGTCGACTTCTTGTTGAGACGCGGTTTTGGAGTAAAAAACAACCCGATCCCCTGTTACACGGGCATTACTGCGATCCCATTGTCCTTGATTGCGAAACACACACATCAGGGCATCCAATCCCACGGCATGGAACCGGTCTTCCACCCGCCGATAATCAGCACGAAGATAGGAATCACCGTAAAGCACCATGAATTCCGGCGCCAGCAAGGGTAAGGCGTTGACCAATGCGCCGCCGGTTCCCAGCAGACGATCGGGCTCCTCCCGAACATACTGGACACGAACACCGAATCGGGATCCATCCCCCACGTGTTCTTCAATTTGTTTGCCCAGGAATCCAATGCAAAGCACAACGTCCCGCAGGCCGGAAGACCGGAGTAATTCAAATTGATGTTCAATAAAGGGGCGCCCTGCTACCGGAATCAGAATTTTTGGAATATCGCCAGCCACGGACCGAATCCGCGTACCCTTTCCCCCAGCTATGATCACAACCTGCATGTCTTCCCCGCTGTGCCGGTTGTTTGCCGGTCATGTTTCGCACATCAATCGAAGTCGTCGCCGGCGGACATGTCCGACACCGTCCGACATCCGTGCATCGTGGGAAAATAACTGATCCGAGGCATGTCATGCTGGGCCATATACGCGTCAAGTTCACGTCCCCGATCGGGGCAATAGAGCATCAGAAAGCCACCCCCGCCCGCCCCAATGACCTTGCCGCCCAATACGCCATATTCTCGCTTCACCACCTCATAGAGATCATCGATGAAGGCCAGGCTGATATTATCGGACAAAGCGCGCTTGGCCTGCCAGTGTTCGTCCATCAGGCGCCCGAATGAGTCCAGATCCCGTTTCTCGAAAGCCGAGCGGATGCGCGTTCCCAATTCCTTGATATGACAGAGATTATCGATGACCCGGCGATGATCCACACCTGTTTTCTTTCGGGCGGCATCGTTCTGTTTTTTCAGCACAGCCGTCGCGGACCGTTGGATACCCGTGTAATACACGCGAGCTTTCTGGACCAGTTCAGTGACGGTCATGAAGTCCACCGGAACTGTGGTGACATTGACTTTGCCGGTTTTTGAGATCTCCAGATTCCGGAAGCCCCCAAACGCTGCCATATACTGATCCTGTTTACCGACAGGTTCCTTAAGCACATCCATTTCGATGTGACAGGCCTCTTCCGCGATTTCTCCCGGCACCACTCGTTCCTGTTTATAGGCGCGAATGGCCGTCAGCAGTCCCACCAGATAGGCCCCTGAGGATCCGAGACCGGTCCGCGCGGGAAAGTCGGCCATGCTGGTAAGTTCGACGAAGTCATTCAACTTACGGGATTTAAACGCCTCCCGCGCCAGGGGATGCTGGATATCCGCGAGGTTTCGCACATACTCCACCTGGCTATATCGAATGATCGACTGCCGTTCCGTCACCGGAAGGCGGTGAAGCACGACATACATATACTTATTGATCGTCATCGCAAACACGGCCCCGCCGTGTTGTTCATAGAAGGACGGCAAATCCGTGCCGCCGCCGCCCAACGTAATGCGAAAAGGTGTGCGTGTAATAATCATACTGTTCCTTTAAATCATATAGCCGCTTTTAGTCGCGTCTTCATAGAACATCTTCACCGTATCGAGCGAGAACTCCTCCAGATCCTTACCCAAATTCCGGGCCTTGGCCAGCAAGTCCGGAGTCACCGTGATGATCTGACACCCGATTTGATCGGCCTGCAAAATATTAAAAACCTCGCGGGGGCTGGCCCATAACAGCTCAGCCCGGGGCTTGGTCCGGAGCAGGTGAAGCGCCTGTTTCATGATCGGGACCGGATCCCGGCCGCTATCCGCAATTCGTCCCGCGAAGACCGATACAAAAGCCGGGCTATCCACGTGTAATGCCTCGACGACTTCGCTCACTTGTTGAAGCGTCATGATCGCCGTGAGGTTTAACTTGAGACCGCGATGGGACAATTCGCGAATCAACGGTACGGCCGACTGCCGCCGCGTATTGGTGATGGGAATCTTGACATAAACATTGGGCGCCAGGGTGTTGAGCTTTAACGCCTGGTCCCTCATTCCGTCGAAATCATCGGAGAAAACCTCGAACGAGACTGGCAGATCCTCCACAATCCGCAACAGCTCCCGGGCGAAAGTCAGGTAGTTCATCACGCCCGCTTTGGCCATCAGGGTTGGATTGGTTGTGAATCCCTTGACGATCCCCTCGCGATACGCCTTGGCGATGGAATCCAAATCGGCGCCATCGGAGAAAATTTTGATCCGCAGATCCTTAACCGAACGAATTTCGCCCGGTGCAACGGCTTTTTTTTGTCGAGTTGATGGCGCCATACCTATTCCTATACTTGCTTGGTTTCCGTCGCAACCGACTCCCACTTGGTGGCAGCCAGTTTAAGGTCGGGGTGCGAGACCAGCAGATGGCACACGACCGCCTGAAACGCTTCCGTATGCGGCGTTATAGCCTGATCGTTAACCGTCGGCACCACCACGCAGGCATCCGCAACGCGGGCCGTATATCCCCCATCGCGGCCCACAATCCCCACCCTACCCGCTCCAATCTCCTGGGCGTATTTGAGGGCCTCAACCAAATTCGGGCTGACGTTCTTCTCCAGGTTTCCACCCCCCACCGACATGATAAATATCATGTCGTTCTTCGAAAACCGGCTGGCCTTCAGCCACGCCACAAAGACCCCACTCCATCCCTCATCGTTAATCCGCGCCGTCAGTTCCGATACATTATCCGTGGGAGCATAGGCCTCAATGCCCGTAAGTTTACGAAAATCATTGACCGCGTGCGAGCAATTAGCGGCACTCCCTCCCACCCCTAGAAGAAATAAGCGCCCGCCCCGCTTTCGGAGCTCCGCCAGCAATTTCACCATCTTCTCGATCGCCTTCCGATCGATCCGTTGCACAATTTGAACGACCTCATCCAGGTATTCATCAGAAAACAACTTCATGTCATCTCCGTTCCCGGCTCTTTCATCCCGTCTATTTTGTAGATATTATCAACGATCGCAAGCGATTTATGGGCATCCACCAGACTTGCCGCTGGCTGGCGATCCAGACGGATGTCTTCCAAAAACTCGGCGAACTCGAGTGCCCACGAAGTGTCGGGACCCGGGTACTCCCATTGACTGATTTCCGGCGGCCCCATTTGCGGCAGCATTCGATAATACGTCGCCTTTTCCACCCCGTAACTTCCCCCTAATCCATCGATCTGGATCTTGCCGGTCCGCCCATAGATTTCGAGGCAAAACAGATTTTTCCACTCGGAACAACTCACATGTAAAAACGCGGTCTTGTGATCCGCCGTACCCAAAATCATGAACGCATTGTCATCCACCGGCATATCCCAAAAGTAGGTGCCTACATGCGCTTGAATATCGGTAAATTCGCCCAAGAACCAGCGGGACAGATCGATCAGGTGAACCCCCTGGTCAATGAGTTCGCCCCCGCCCGAAAGTTCCGGATTGGCGCGCCATTCCTTCTGGTAGCCTACCCGCCCGCCATGTCCATATCGGCCGCGCACGAACATCAGCTCGCCAACCGCCCCCTGATCCACCAGCTCTTTCGCCTTTCGCAACCCGGGATGATACCGATGGTTAAATCCCACCCGCACCTGTCGTCCCGTCCGCTGAGCCGCCGACATCACCCGACTGATCTCCGCGGCCGTTTTGCCAGCGGGCTTCTCAACCAGCACATGCTTGCCGGCGGCCACGGCCGCCTCGGAAATTTCAGCCAGACGATTATTCAGGGTGGAAACGATCACCAAGTCCACATCGGCCCGTCCCACCACCTCACGCCACTCGCCAAATGCCTGCGCGCCCGGGACCGTGGCCGCCAGGGCTTCCGCGCGCTCCGGCACCAGATCGACGCAGGCCACCAGACGCGACGCCCCCAGGGCGGCCGCCCGTTTCCGTCCAATAAGGCCACAGCCGACGATGGCCACTCCCAGCGGTGAGGACATCATTCGTCCCCCTTCCAGGAGAACCCGCGATCCTGCGGCACAATCCGGCGCAGGGTATACACATCGCTGTGGTTTAATTCATCCAGATGTTGCGGAAGTGTTTCCCAGGGATCCCACACCGCGCTGATCAGTCGCCCCGTAATTTTGTCGCTGGCCGCCGACCCCAAAAACACGGCCAATTCGGAGCCCTTCTCCAAAGGCGCACCGCCCTGTGCCTTCTGTTGGACCGCTTTTTTGTAAAAATTCTCGCCGACTTTTGCAGGGCCCGCGTGCAACACTTCATCGAGCATGCGCGTGTTCAACGCCCCGGGCGCAATGGAGTTCACATCAATCCCGAACTCCCGGACCTCTTCCGCCAGCGTCTCCGCAAACCGTACGATCGCCGCTTTGGATGCCGCGTAGGCGCTGATGAAGGGCAACGGCGCAGTCGCGCCGCCGCCAGACAATTGCACAATTTTGCCATACCGGTGCGCTTTGAAATGCGGAATTAAATGACGACACACCAGCACCGACCCCAAAAGATTAATCTCGACGGTCCGGACCCATTCCAACCAGTCTATCTCGTCGATGCCCCCCTTGGGCCCATAGATGCCGGCATTGTTAACCAGGACGTGGACTTGGCCGAACGTCTCGATGGCCTCCGCGACCAGAAGTCGGACGTCATCGTCCCGGCTGACATCCGCCGATCGCCCGCGAACGATCTGTCCCTCCCCCGCCAAATCCGAAAGTTCCTTCACGGCGCCGGCCAGTGCGACGCCATCGCGGGCACAGAGCATTACACTGGCACCCGCCTGCACGTAGGCGCGGGCCATCGCCAATCCCAACCCCTGACTGGCTCCGGTAATGAGGGCGTTCCGCCCTTTGAGCGAAATGACACTCATGCGTTCACCCTCCCTACACTCCAATACTCGATTCCCTGTTCCCGGCCAATGGTGTTTCCAAGAAAACGCGACGCATCGACCACCAGCGTCCGTCGCATGCGCGCCTTCAAAATTTCCGCAGGGATTTGACGGAACATCGGCCATTCGGTGGCCACGATCAAAGCCGACGCGCCATCCAGCGCCTCTTCAGCAGAGGCGGTCAACGTGATCGCCCGAGCGAGGGCGGACGGCAGCCGTTTCAAGGCGGGATCGAACGCTCGAATCACCGCGCCGTGCGCGCGCAATTTGCGGCACCATTCAATGGCCAGTGAGCGGCGCAAGGTGTTCGTGCCCGGTTTGTAGGTCAGACCCCACACTGCGATCGTCACGCCATCCAGATTATGCAAAGCGTCGGCTATGCGCTGCAAATTCCAATCCTTATGGGCTTGATTGCTTTTTTGCGCTCCCGCGACCAGATACAAAGGGGTTCGATGCGTTTTCCCCAGACTGCCGAGAAATTGCAAATCCCGCCCGAGTGTGCCGCCAGAGAAGGCTGCGCCAGGACCGAGATACGCGCGAGGCCCGATCCGCAATTCGGTTTTGAGCCCGCGTTCGACCTCCTTGGCATCCACCCCAACTTTTTCACACAGCACGGCCAGTTCATTGATGAATGCCACCGAAATCGCCAGAAACGAATTGATGGCATGTTTGGTCATCTCTGCGGCTTCAACGGACATCCATTCGATCCGGCCGGTAATCGGCAGAAACAATTTTTCAAGAATTTGTCGCGATGCCAGGTTCCGCACGCCGATCACAACCCGATCGGGATTCTGAAACACCTCAAGGGCCTTGCCCAAACGCAGATTCTCCGGCGAGACGGCGAAGGCTAATTGTGAAGCTGGGCACTGCTTCGCCGCGATGGCCTCCAATTCAGCCGCCGTGCCCACGGGCATCTGCGAAGACAACAGCACCAGACAGTTAACCGGCAACCGGGGCAGCAGGTCCACCACCCGGCGACGGACATACTCTGTATCCGCGCGATCCGTGCGGTCCACCGGCGTATCAAATGTAATCCACACCACCTCCGCGTCGCGCACGGCCTCCCCCGCATCGGTCGTGAAATTCAAACGGCCCTTCGCCAGCTCGGCCGCCAGCAATTCGGCCAGACCCGGCTCAGCCACCGGCGGTTTACCGTGCAGCAAATCCTCCACCGTGGCCGCGTTCTCATCCCACCCGGTCACGGTATGCCCGGCAGCGGCGGCGCAGGCCGCCGTTACGGAACCCAAATGCCATAAACCGTAGACACACACCTTCATGCCCGGTTCTCCATCAGCCACGGATTGGCCAGTAGATAGTCCACGGTTTTGACAATGCCCTGCTGGATCGTCAGTTTGGGTTCCCATCCCAACCGGCGGATTTTGGCGCAGTCCAAAAAGATAAACGGACTATCCCCCACCCATCCGCGCCGGCCGCCGGAGTAAACCCGTGCGGGTTTGACGCCCATGCGTTCGCAGATCCACCCGATGGAATCGTTGACCTCGCAATATTCGTCACTCCCCAGATTGAAGATGTTGACCGGGTCGAGCGCCGTCGTGATGGCGAGGAGCATGGCCTCGATGCAATCCTGGACATACAGATAGGACTTGCGCTGATGTCCATCGCCCAGGATTTTCAGTTCCTGCGGGTTGGCCCGGAGTTGATGACAGAAATCGAAAACGTGTCCATGCGAATAACGCTCGCCGAGAAGGGACACAAACCTAAAAATAAATCCCTGAAAACCGAAACCCTCGCAATACGCCTGGATCATGCTTTCGCCGGCTAATTTGGAAGCTCCGTACAGCGAGGTCTGAATGGGGAACGGCGCCGCCTCGGGGGTTGGAAACAACTCCGGTTCGCCATAGATGGAGCCGGTTGAGGAAAAGGCCATCCGCTTAATTCCATTTTTCCGCATGGCCTCCAGGACATTAAAAGTGGCAATGGTGTTCTGCTCCAGATCCTTTCGCGGATGTTGTGTTCCAAATCGCACATCCGCGTTGGCCGCCAGATGAAACACAAAATCACATCCCGCCATGCCTCGTTCCAGTGCGGCCTCATCGAGAACATCCCCGGTTATGAGAGAAAAGTTTTTGCGTTGTTGGGCGTCACTCAAAAAGCGGGTCTGACCCGTCGAAAAATTATCATACCCCACCACCGCGATCCCCATCGCCAGCAGGCGATCCACCAGATTGCTGGCGACAAAGCCGGCTGCTCCGGTGACGAACGCCCGGTCAAACAATGTTTTTTGTCGCGGCATTAGCCTCTCCCTCATATGAGTTCACCAGGGCCCACACGGCAAATCCCGCTGGGCTATCTTACGATCAAAAGTTGACCTTGCGATCTATAATATACATGGGCCGCCGTTTGACCTCGTCGTAAATACGTCCCACATATTCCCCGATCAAGCCCAAACCCAAAAGTTGGACACCCGCAAAAAAGGTGACCACCAGCACGGTTGTCGACAAACCCGGCGTCAGATTGATTCCAATTATTTTTTGAATCACATACCAGGTACCGAGCAGAAATCCGAACCCGGCCAGCAGAAATCCCAAAACCGACATGAAGAACAGGGGGCGGGAACTGAAGCTGATCAGTCCATTCATTCCGATCCACAAGGACCCCGTCAGAGGGTTATAACTTCCTTTGCCGGACAGTCGCTCATCCCGGTCATATTCCACAAAAGCCTGTTTAAAACCGACATACGCCACCAGCCCCCGCAAAAACCCATGCGTTTCGTTCAACCGCCGTAGTTCTTCGATCACCCTGCGCGACATGATTCGGAAATCACCGGTGTTTCGCGGGATTTTCACCTCGCTCACCTTGTTGATGATCCAATATCCGACATATGAAATAAGCCGCTTGACCAGCGTTTCCCCTTTGCGGGAACGACGCTTGGCGTAAACCACCTCGTAACCTTCCTTTAATTTTGCGTGGAGTTCGGCAATTAATTCGGGAGGATCCTGCAAATCCACATCGATCACGACACAGGTGGACCCGCTACAGGTCAGAATTCCCGCCATGGTGGCGGCCGGTTGTCCGAAACGCCGGGAAAAAACCATCAATTTGATACGCGGGTTCCGGTTGATTTCGTCTTGAATGACCTCTTCGGTCTTGTCGGGCGAAGGATCGAGCGCAAATATAATTTCGTAATCGATCCCCATGGTTTCAAAGGTCTTTTCCATCCGCGCCAGAAAAGGACGGATGTTCGTTTCCTCCCGATAGACGGGAACCACCACCGATAAATCAATTTTGCTTACATCGGACATTCCGGCCTCCTCCTGCACACTTCATCAGAGCTTAGCCCCTTTTCGATACCGCCACACGGATTTGCGTGTGACCGTGGTATGACGAGATTCCCGAGCGAGCCGGGATCAGACCCCTCGGCTTCCCCGGAGGTGACGCCCTACCTTGGGATGCGGGGGAACCCCGCCTTAAGGAGCCTTACCAAATTCACTTTTGTTTTTCGAGTCTTGTTTCTGAGAATCTTCCACTTTTCGAAAATACCATTGAAGCAGTTTTGTTTCGTCGGCTTGGGCTGTCTTATTATACCAGGTCATAAAGGGACCGTCCGTTGGCTTACTTTTCAAAGCATCGCCTGACCAGAAGCTGGGCGGCACTTCCGGGGTGGGCTGGTTTTCAACGTCTTTCAGAAATTGTCGTAACTGACCATAAATGGGGCTGTTTCCCGGGCCGGCAAATTCCGTGGCCAATAAAGCCTTAACCTCGGGCCGGATTCTCAGATAGGCCTGATTTTTGTTCCGATGAGTAAACATTGTTCCGGGCGATACCAAATAAGGCACGTTTCCCGGGGCCACTTTGAGCATGATTCTCAGTGCCGCGCGTCCCTCGTCATATTGTCCATATTCGTAACACCAGGCGGTGTAGTACATCAGGTTCGACAGACGAAATTGACTCCAATAGGGCAATGGGCTGTTGGCGCCTTCCCGAAAAACGCGCAGTCGGGCTTCACGGCAATACTGGTCGTACGGGTGCAACATCAATCCCAGGTGCACATAGGGCGACATCTGGTTATTGGTTCCACACCGGTCATAGGGATACAATTTTTCATACCGATCCACAAACCGATGGGAGCTGTAGAGCGCCAAACGGGGAACCTGCAACGCCAGCGCCAGTATGCCAACAAACAAAATACCGACATGGGACTTGGTAATCCCTCCCCGTAAAAACAGCATAGCCGCGGAACCGAGCGCCAGCATGCCAACCGGCGCAGTCGCCGTTTCATCGTTGATGCCCTGCATCGGTGCCACGGTGAGCGCCCAGGACACAAGAAAACCGGCCAGGGTCACAATTTGCACCTCGTCCCACGGTTGTTTGACGCCCGCCCTACGGCGCAGAAGCGCCCATAGGCCAACGAACGCCGCCGGCAATGCCACATTGAGATAAAGAAACAAAGTGCTTTTTAAAAAGAACCAGAGATATTCCCCCTGTAATACCTGGACCTCCACCCCGGCCACTTTTGTGGGAACGAAAAATACATTACCGCCTATTGCCTTCACCATTAACCCACCAACGAGTCCAAAATACAGCACCGGCAAAGCGATGAAGGTCAAAACCCGCCACAGACGAAGCCATTTGAGGAGACGTATTATCCGCATCCCCACCACGGCCCCCGACAAAACGAGTAGAAATAAATTGAACGGTGTGGATCCCACGGCGAGGAGGGCCACGAGCAGCAGGATCAAACCCCAGCGGATTAATCCGGCCCACCCTTGGGCACCATCCAGCTTCCACAGAGCCATCCACCATAATGTCCCCGACACCAACACCGAGGCCAGGCTATCCAGATGCCCACAGGCATTCATCAACACCGGCGTGCCGAGCAGCCAGAACAGAAGGCCCACCGCCGCCCAAGGTTGCGCTCGAAAGGTCCAGGCGATAAAGGCCGCCAACCCGATATAAATAAATCCATACCCGGTTTCCAACATCCACCAGGCCGATACGGCGTCATGGTGTAGAAACACGGACGCCAACCAATGGGCCAGTACGATCGGCCATCGGGGATCGTGCGTTCCTCCAATGCGCAGGGATTCACCATCGCCCATCAAGCTGGGATAGGGCGTGCGCCAATAAACCAAGGCCAATCCGGCTAACACAATGGCAGTTAGAGCGGCACCCATAACCCAGCCGGTTTTAACGGAAGGCCGCAATATCACCCAGCGGGCCCCCAGCAGTAAACCCACCACCCCCAAGCCCCAGGCCATTTGCATCCAAAAGGGATAAAACGATAAATAGTTCCAAGCCAGGAAGTCATAGCTTTGGGGCCATATTAAATTCGTCGCGAAGATCAAGCCAACAGCCAGCAAACAGGCGTAGAAAATTCCGGAGCGATTTATTGACGTTTGTAGGGAATCGGTTTCCTTTACTGAAATCATGCCTGCACCGGATGCGGGAGTTGGGCGGTGAGGATGTTTTTTCATTCCGAATGTCCACTTTGTTTATCAGATATACGCTTTTTTAAAAATAACAGCTATTCAGTGACGTGCCAATAATTAATGTCATGGGTTCGCAGACTCGATTGTCTCGTGATTTTTATGGATTGAATATTATGTCCTGAGGGTAGATTCGTAATATGAAATGGTCTTTGCAAGATTAGCTTGCATCGGATCAAGGGGAACCGTGGTTGTCCATCCATAGAGCGTTTTCGCCAATGAAATATCCAATACCTTTCGTTTAATGCCAACGAATTTGTTCGTATTATAGACAATTTGACCTGGGTACCCTGAAAGTTCTTTAAGGGATTCCGCCAAGTCTTTAATCGGAGTCGCTAGGCCGGTCCCAATATTTATAATAGGGCCGTCATAATCAAGAACCGTAAGCATCCCCTTGATTTGATCATCAACATAAATCAGCTCGCGGGTTTGGGTGCCATCACCCCAAACCTCAACCTGGGGCAACCCGTTTATTTTGGAGTCAACGAATTTTTTTACTAAGGCCGAGACCACATGCGATTTCTCAGGATCGAAGTGATCGTGAGGCCCGTAAAGAGTTGCGAAAATGACTGTAGTTCCTTTGAGTCCATATTGAGACTTGTAGGCTTCAATCCCAACACTCACGGCTTTTTTTGTAAATCCGTAAATATCCACGGAATCGTGCATTGGCCCATCCCAGTATTCAGCCTCTTTCAAGATTTCTTTAACGCCAGGGTATGAGCAAGAACTGCCAATACCTATCATTCGCGCGTCAGGTTGATATTGGCGCCACATCCGCAAGGTGTTTGTGTGGATTTGCAAATTCATATCATATTGGTCCGCCTTGTGCCGGAGTGGCCAATCTCCAGCGGCCTGGACCGCTGCTCCATGAATAATATAATCAAACTTTATGTTTGTACTTTGCCCAAACACAAATCTAGCCGCTTCCACTTGAGTCAAATCGTATTTTGACCCAAAGGCATAAACAGTTGCGCCTAAACGAGTTAATATCGGAATTAAATTTTTTCCCAAGAAACCGGTACCCCCCGTCACCAGAAATGATTTCCCCTTAAAATCTTTCATACGATAATTCTCCATTTTAAATCCACTCGTATCCTCTTTGATCCTGCAAATCGGTTGATCTGGCTAGGCCCACCTCTTCCGATTATGATGGGGTGAAATTCAAACCATGTCGAGTCTTGAGTTGAGAGAAATTCCAGGCGGTAAGGGGTAAATAACACTTGTTATTTAAGCTCTTTTCGATGATATTTAATGGTCTCTAGTTCTTGTATTATCGCCGTTTTTGGAAAAAAATCATGAAACAATTGCGAATCCTCATTACGGGAGGCGCCGGCTATTTGGGATCCGTTATGGTTCCGTTTCTCATCGGTGAGGGATATCACATCACGGTTCTGGATAATCTCCGGTACCAGCAATGCTCTTTGCTGGATTGTTGCGCCAGTCCGAACTTCGCATTTGTCAGGGGTGATTGTCGTGATGAACGCCTGCTGCGCGAACTAGTTGCCAAAGCGGATGTGATCATACCCTTGGCGGCCTTGGTCGGCGCGCCTCTCTGCGATCAAGATGTGACCGCGGCTCAAACCGTCAATTGCGATGCGATCCGGTTTCTTTGCCGTATAGCCAGCGCTGAACAGTGTATTGTTTTCCCCACCACGAACAGCGGATATGGCATTGGTGAACCCGGCAAGTTCTGTACCGAAGAGACTCCGTTACGACCTTTATCCCTTTATGGCGTGACCAAGAATGAAGCAGAAAAGATGGTCCTGAGCCGGACCAATTCCATTACTCTGCGGTTGGCAACCGTCTTTGGGTTGTCGCCCCGCATGCGTCTGGATCTGCTGGTGAATGATTTTGTCTATCGGGCGGTTCAAGACCGGGCGATATTGATTTTTGAAGGACACTTTAAACGGAACTATATTCACATTCGGGATGTGGCCCGTGTTTTTGGGCATGCTCTTTCCAATTTTGCGACCATGAGAGGACGTCCTTATAATGTCGGGTTGGACGATGCCAATCTATCCAAGCTGGAATTGTGCGCCGAAATCCAGAAACAGTTGCCTCACTTTGTTTTTATGGAAGCCCCGATTGGCGAGGACCCCGATAAACGCGACTATATCGTGTCCAATGCGCGTTTGGCATCAACCGGGTTTGTACCCGAATGGTCGTTGCAACGGGGAATTCAGGAATTGATCATGGGCTATGCCATTTTGAGAAATAGCCGGTATACCAATGTTTAGCAAATCAGCGTACGCGATATGATCATCTCTCGATCGCCTTTGAGAATCAGCTTTTTCGGGGGAGGAACCGATTATCCCGAATACTTTTGTACCCAGGGCGGCGCTGTTTTGGCAACGGCTATTGACCGATTCTGCTTTTTGACGGCCAACCGTTTTGAAAGTCAATTGTTTGATTATGCGATTCGGATCGCTTATCGAAAGGTAGAACTGGTCAAGCGGGTGGATGATATCGAGCATGCGGTATATCGCGAGTGCTTGCGCCATTGCGGATTGGAGCGCGACATTGAGTTGCACGTGATGGCGGACCTCCCGGCCTTCACCGGACTGGGTTCTTCTTCTTCTTTCACGGTAGCCTTACTGCATGCGCTTTACAGCTATAAGGGGATTTTTTTAACTCCGCACCAACTGGCGTATGAGGCCATCCATGTTGAGCGTCACCTGTTGCATGACACGGTTGGCTGTCAGGACCAGGTGTTAGCGGCCTTCGGCGGGCTGAATTTGGTCGAATTTATCGCCGAAGACAACATCGTGGTCCACCGGATTCCCATTTCCAGCGACCGTCTCCACCAATTACAATCCCATCTGTTTATTGTGTTTACCGGTATTCGACGTCGCGCAGCCGATGTGGCGGCTTCGCAAATCAACCGCATAGAAGGCAACAAAGACGCCCTCCGCGGCATGCGGTCGATGGTGGATAAAGGATGGGATATTCTTACCGGCCAGCAGTCGCTTTCGGCTTTTGGCGAACTCCTGCATGAATCGTGGATTTCCAAGCGGAGCTTGGATCCTTGCATCTCCAATCCACAGATCGATGAGTATTATGAAAAAGGGTTGAAGGCCGGAGCGCTTGGAGGAAAACTTCTGGGAGCGGGCGGAGGCGGGTTTCTTCTTTTCTTTGCGCCTCCTGAACGGCACGCGGCCCTGAGTCAGGCATTTGCCGGACAAACCGTAATTGAAGTCAAAATCGGCGCCCCCGGATCCGAAGTTATTTTTGCATCAAAGTCGACTTGAATCTGATTAACGCATGTTTTCTGAAACCATTGCTTAAATACCCCTTAACGACATGAAAGATCGTGTACCGTTATTGCAACAATCCCCTGTGGAAACACCCCTGTTTCAATATCCTCCGGCTTACCTTCTAGTCGGCGGGCGTGGTTCTCGACTGGGCGCATTGTGCGATGATTGTCCAAAGCCCATGTTACCGGTGGCGAATCGACCTTTTTTGGACATTGTCGTCCGTTATCTTTATTGCCAAGGCACGAGACATTTTGTTTTTTTAACCGGTTACAAAGGCGATCAGGTGGAAGCATACTGGGCTCAACATCCCCTGCCCCATGCCCGGTTTGACTTTGTCCATGAAACCGTTCCCCTGGGGACCGGCGGCGCCGTTTCTACGGCAATCGCACGCCATCCAGTTCCCGGGTTAATGATCGTGGCTAATGGAGACTCCCTTGTTCCGTTTCACCTTAACACTTTGGTCCATGCCGCTCAAAAACATGCCGGAGCGGTGCTGGCCGTGGAGACGGAAGATACTGCCCGTTTTGGCACATTGGATATTGACCCAGAAAACACCTTGATCGCATTCCGCGAAAAAACAGGGCACCCCGGCCCTGGTCTTGTCAATGCGGGGATCTATTGCTTGCAACCTTTCTTGTTCGAGTCTTTGCCGCTGAATCGCCCTCTCTCTATCGAGAAAGATCTTTTCCCGGGTTGGATCGCGGCGGGGGCATCGTTCAAGATCATTCCGGTTAAAGGTCCCCTCCTGGACATTGGAACACCCCAGAGCCTTGCCAGCGCGGATGAGTTTATAGGTAATTTCGAACTCTGAACCGCTCTTCAGCGATCGACCTTTCGGAACAGACTTTCAAAGTCTCCGAGAGGGAGGGTAATAGAAAGATCGAACACTTTCGGAAGGGAAACGTGTCGTCCGAGGGCTTTGGATAGGTAGTAGCTGAGCTTGAAGGTCTTCCGGTATGCCCGCGAATCCAACATTTCGAATCCGTCGGCGAGAAGGGCCGCTCGCAGAGAATCTACGGAGAAGTAGAAAAGGTGCATCTCCCGGAATGACCACCAATTCCGGCGCATCATTCGGGCGGACAAGCTGCCAAGGTTAGGTGTGGCTATCAGTAGTAGGCCGTTTTTTCGCAATACTCTTTTAATTTCTTTCAACTCACGGAAAGGATTGGAAAAGTGCTCAATCACTTCAAACATGGTCACCAGGTCAAAGTGGTTATCGGGGTAATGGGCATCGGCCAAGGATCCGTTGAAGAGGTCCAGGCCGAATTCTTCGTGGGCTCGTTTGGTCGAGTGCCGGCTCAATTCCACTCCGCTGACTTCCAACCCCCTCTGTTTTAGAAGGTTCAGAAAGATGCCTGCGGAGGCTCCAACGTCAAGCACGCGCTTAGGAGGGGAATCAAAGTGGCGGTTGATCCAGGCCCATGAGCGTTCGAAAGTGCGTTCCCTCTCCTTGCGCTGACTAAGGTAAAGTTCGGAGGTGTCACTGGAATCAGAATAATCGACTTGGGTTTGCGCGGAGTCTCGAGTTTGCTCCGCCCAGACGAGATTGCATCTTCTGCACTTCAGGATATTCGAATGAATACCGAAGTCATCGGCCACGGGTGAGAATCGCGCACTGATCGGCCGGACACATTCATCCCTCTGGTAAAGCAAGCCCACTTGATCGCTGCCGCAAAGGGCACAGACCGAACTCACAGACGGGTCCTCAGTCTCATGAATGTGCCGAGAAAGAGTATCTTTATGCCGGTGAGAATAATGCTGAGCGGTTCCTTAATGCCGCTTCCATGACCCGAGATGCCACCGAGCCGGTTGCAATAGGTGACTGGCACCATGGCAATTCTGTAACCTTTGATACTGCCCCGCATGGCGATTTCGGCTTCGTAGACAAAACCGTTGTCCCGGAAAGAGATGTCTTCTATGGCTTTTCTGGTCCAGGCCTTAAAACCAGTGGTTACGTCATAGATCGGTGTTCGGGTGAGAAAAGAAAAATACTTATTCACGATTCTGTTTCCCATCACACGAAAGAAGCTGAAATTGTAGTTTCGAACATCAGACTCCTTCATGAAACGGGCGCCAAAAACGATTTCGGCATCACCCGCACGAATCGGCTGTAGAACTTTGGGTATCTCTTCAGGCATGAATTGCAGGTCTGCGTCCAGCTGAACCATCAGGTCATACTGCGCAATTGAAATGCCAATTTTGACGGCGTGTCCTTTGCCGGTATCTCCGTAGTTCCGAAGTACACGGATGTTCTTGTGATCCTTTGCCATAGCGGACGCTTTTTTGGCAGTGTCGTCGGAGCCGCCGTGGATCACGAGAATCTCTGCATCGGGCAGGGCTTTGAGGGTTCTAGTCAGACACTCCTCGATCGACTGCTGTTCATTGAAGCAGGCAATAATGACACTGACATTGTCGCTCATGACCACCCCGTAGCTTTCTTTAACAAATCAAAGATGAGACTAATACCGACAGCAAGCCGAAGCACCCTGGCTATTCAACAGATCCCCGTTGTAGCGGCAACCTTGTTCAGCCTACCGTCGCAAGTCGAACTGCCACATCCGCTTATCAAAATGACTTTACGCATTCTGCCGGGTCGACGCAACTCATTTCTCTCGGTTTGTCAGGGAGATTTTGAAGGCTATAATTATTCGTTCGAGATCCGGATAGTTCCGTTGATAGATGACTCGCAACGCATCAAGCGCATCCTGTGCCAACGCCGCTGTCAGGCCTCTCTCCTTTTTGAGGCTTATCGCCGGGAAGAGGCAAGCCTGGCAGGGTCATAAGTCCTTCGCCATTCATCCTGCTACGGGAGGAGCGCACCGTGCACTGGCGCCCGTCTTTTGAATATTTCGATCTTGTCATATATTGCTATAGGTGTTATTTTTTTAATGAAAAGATCATCTGGTAAATAAAGCTATCTTACGATTGAGATTACTCGCAAGGGAGAGGTCAATGGGAGCCGATCAGTGTTTTATATGCAATGACGAAATGCGCCGTTTGATTACCTTCTCAAATAATAAATATGTTTGCCGGTGTAAAAAATGTGGGCTCCGAGGATTACGGCCTCTTCCGGACTATCAAAAACAATGTGATCTTTACGGACGGGATGAATACTTTAATGTTGGTTTGGCGGACCTCCATGCTGATCTTATTGTTGGATACAACGAAAAGTCTCCCATTATTCAGTTATACCAACGACATCTTCAAAATATCATAAAGTTGAAAAGCCCCCCTGGTCATTTATTGGAAATCGGATGCGCCCGCGGGGTATTTTTAGATTTAGCGCGAAAAGCCGGATACCAAGTTACCGGCACAGAAATGAATAAGGATGCTGTATTATATGCGCAAAAGAATTTCAACTTGAATGTCTGTCAGGAATCCATAGAAACCGCTCAGTTGGAAAACGAATCGGTTGATGTCATTGTTGCTTTTGACGTTATAGAGCACTTGATTAATCCGCGGTTGCTGATCGAGAAAGCGCACCAGATTCTTAAGCCAAATGGTATTTTAGTTATAGGCACACCCAGGAGTACGTCGCCCATTTGTTTCGTTGCGGAACAATTGGCTGTTTTGAGTAAAGGGCGCTACCAATACCCTGCGTTCCGTTTCTACGGCAGGGCTATTGAACACCTAAACATTTTTAATCCGGAGAATCTGGAATTAATGCTAAATCAGTATGGATTTCGCCAAATCCGTGCGTATAATCCCTTTAGGGAATATGTGCGAAACAAGCATTATCCAGCAGTGCGGAATAAGCATTCTTTCCATTTGGCCTTATGAGTTTGTTTTAATTTCTCAAAAAGAGTGATGCGAATGCTGCGACGCTGTCGCGCCGATTATTTATGCTAGCGCTGCTGACCAAAATAATACGGGTTGCCCCTCGTTCCGTATCCAGGGCTTTGACGATCCGGCCAAAACCATGCCGTTTGCTACCGGTTACGAAAAGCTATTGGGACAAGAGGGATCTTATCTCTCGACAAGGAATACATTCCGCATTATTCTAAATTTGAAAAGTATGTGTTCTCAACGGGTATAATCGTGTAATAGTTTGCGATGACTGATTTAATCCTATCTTGATTAATTCATGAAAACCAGCAAAGCCTCCAACCGAAACCTAGTCGCCGGATCCATGGTCCACCCCGCGTCTTCGTCATCACCCGCCGTAAATCAGCCCGTCTCCGAATCCTTTTCTCTCAGCCCCCGCTGGGAAGTTTGGGGCGTGATCGCGACATTGGCATTGGGAACTCTCATCCAACTCAACGCTGTTTTCCATCATGGTATCATGGGACAGGATTTTCTCTACAACCTGGGCTTCGTTCTGCGCTGCGCAAAAGATCTTTCGGCCCCTTTCACTTTTGAAGGGACGAATCCACCCTTTTCGATCATGGCCTATGCCTTCATCATCCGATGGACTCAGGGTATCCACTTTGTTGAATGCATCGGCCTGCTTAATATCGTCGTCAACTTGCTGGGCATGGGACTGGTCTATGCCATAGTACGCCGGCTCGTTCGACGCCCTCTGCTTCGGTTGAGCACCATGGTGTTAGTGACTTTTTTACCCGTTCGCCTGATCCATTCCGTCGTGTTGTCGGCTGACGCCTGGACCGTTTTACCTTTTTTCGCCATCTTATGGCTTATCGACCAACTTTCACGAACCACTGAATTCCGGGCTCAATTGCGATGGGCGTTGGCGCTCTGTGGTCTCTTATTCATCAGCGTTTTCATCAAATATACTTATTTCTCCACTATCGCGGCCTGCGCCGGGTTGTTAATCCAGATGGGACGTCGGAATCAATGGGCCTGGCATAAGGGGGCAATGCTGGTGGTTCTGGTAACTGCTATTCCCGCCCTCACTGGATATATGGAAGTCAAATTGAATGGAAAGTTTTCCGGCCAGTGGGGGATTCAGAGCCAGATGTTGAACGTCATGAGCCCCCGCACCGTGCTATTTTTCCGCCCGGCGGATGCACACATTTTGGATGCGCCCCCCTACAATGAACCGCTATACGACAGAACCGCCCTTCATTCGACGCAGATTTTCAAGGGATTTCCCATCGAAATCAGCGATTACGAACTGCTTTATCCCAACCGCTATAGCTATCCGGCACTTCTTCATCTGGGAATATTCACCGACGTTCTCAATGTTTTTCAATACGATCCGACCGATAGCTACATTGGAACCCGGTCCGCTATCAATCAATCGCGTATGGCGCTGGCGGTTAAGTTAGCGGTGCCATGGTCTGTGGTTTGTTTCTTTGCTGTCCTATTTTCTGCGATTTTATATCTCTTGAAAGGTTTGGTTAAACCGCAGGCATATTCTGCCCGACTCGAAGCCCTGCTTGCACTGAGTCTGGCCTGGCTCCTGAATATTATTGTCTTTTTACCTTTTATAATGATTGCTTATAGTGCCGGTGCTTGGTTGCCTCGATTGATTGTTCCTGTCGTTTTGGGGTTTATTATCATCTTGTTTCACGTCTTGGACCAAGTGTTGGACCGATGGAAGCTTCCCGGTGTGCCCAGTCTCGTTCTGACTTATGCGCTGATCCAATCAGCTTTGCATATTTCATTTTTATGGCCGTGGGGCAACTATTTGCCCCTAGCTTTAAATTGATATTATGCTAACCACAATCCTCCGGATAGGAGATATCCCTTCTGCCTGTTATCTATTAATTTAGCGCAGTCATGGGCTGTCTTTGTCGAACGATCTTTCGGCTTGCGGAAGGGTAATGTTTCTGGCATTGATTAAGAAATGAATCGCACCCTGCCTGCCACCTCTCCATCAACCAAATGGCCCAAGGTTTTAACGCCCCTGTCTCCTTCGCAACAGCAGATCAGCGACGCTTTCATGAAGCTTTGGCATGAAGAATTGCCCCGAAACTATCAGGCGATAGAACATTTCAATCATTCGTTTCCCGTCCGATTTTCACCGGAGGGTTTTAACACCACTTTGGAAATTGGCGCCGGACTGGGTGAGCATCTCCAATATGAAAAACTCTCGGTCATTCAACAAGCCTCCTATTATTGCAATGAACTCCGGGCCAACATGTTGGATCGGATCAAAGCCACCCATCCGTCTGTCAAAACCATTTTGGGCGATTGCCAGAAACCGTTGGATTTTCCGGATGGCTTTTTTGACCGCGTATTGGCCATTCACGTTCTGGAGCATCTGCCCGATCTTCCATCCGCTTTGGCGGAAATCCACAGGTTGCTGAAGAAGCCAGCCGGCAAGTTTTTGGTTGTCATTCCCTGCGAAGGCGGCGCCGCCTATTCTCTCGCGCGAAAAATATCCGCCGAAAGATTGTATAAAAAACGCTTTGGCGGAGATTATTCCTGGTTTTATAAACGTGAACACCTCAATCGGCCTTCCGAAATCATCGCCGAACTCTCAGTCTATTTTACAATCGAACACCGACGCTTTTTCCCGTTTTTTTTCCTGCCATCCACTTTCTTCAATTTGTGCATCGGCTTGTGTCTATCGCCCAGAAATAGTCTGGCACAGCCTCCGGTCCATTGACCGTTTGGGGATTGTCAAAATCAGCCCGCTGGCTGTGAGCCGAAGGCACCCGGCACATTATTATTTTCAGTGGCGGCCAACCGAAAATAGTCTATTATTTCACCGATCAAATGGGGAGAATTCACATGGCCTTCTGGAATGATAAAAAAGTCGTTATTACCGGTGGATCCGGGTTTCTCGGCAGTCATATCGTTGAAACCCTCCGTCGGCTCGGCGCGGAGGTCTTTGTCCCCCGTAAAAAAGATTTTGACTTCACCGTCCTCGACGCCTGCTCCCGTTGTCTGGACCTGTTCAAACCTCAAATCGTCATTCATAGTGCAGCTTTCTATGGGGGAATCTGGATCAACCAGCTTTATCCGGGGCGGATATATTACGAGAATTTGGTCATGGGGGCCAATATGATGGAGGCCGCTCGTCTGTCTAATGTCGAAAAATTCATCGGTATCGGTACCGCCTGTTCCTATCCGGGTTACCTTCAAGGAGAACTTAGTGAAAACCAGCTCTGGGATGGGATCCCGCATGAAACGGTTGTGAATTATGGTTTGACCAAAAAAATGATGTCGGTCCAAGGCTGGGCTTATAAAAAACAGTATAATTTCAACGCCATTCACTTAATTTTAACCAATTTATACGGACCTCGTGATTCCTATAATCCTGATCGATCACATGTGGTCGCCGCCTTGATCCGGAAGTTTGTCGAAGCCACGCTGGCCCATTCTCCGTCGGTCGAAATCTGGGGAACCGGAAAGCCCATCCGGGAATTCTTATATGTTCAGGATTGTGCCGATGCGATCATTCGCGCGGCCGAGGTTTATAATGATGTGGCCCCGCTCAATGTTGGCACGGGAATGGGCACATCCATCCGGGAATTGGCTGAAGCCATACATGCGATTTCAGGATTCAAAGGAAATCTGACCTGGAACAGTTCCAAACCGGATGGGCAATTGAAAAAGATCCTGAACATCGCTCGCATGCGTGAAGTTTTAGGATGGTCCGCACCCACCTCCCTCAAGGAAGGCCTGACAAAGACCATTCGGTGGTATGAGCGAAATAAAATTGAAGCGGATGCGAGAGATTAATCAGCTCCATCTTGCTTCACATTCCAATCCTGAAAAGATCCTCAAGGGAGCCCTGTACCCCTCCCCCCCAAGGACCAAATAGTTGCAAGATTGGAACGAATGAAACCGCTAACTTCTCTGGTAACTCTCTCTGGTTGTGAAGATTACTTGAATGATAGAAACAGAAAAGTTGGCCGGAACGAATGGGAAATTGATATCAAAATATGCGCGTTTGCGAAGGTTGTACGCACCCTGTTCCATTCTTGCCCCTTCCCTAATACCCACTTCCCTTGACTGGCTATTCTTTAATCATATTTCAAAAAATGGGTCAAGCGAATATTCGAATATTTTAAGTCTTTTTGATGACTAGTTTTTCAACTCAAAAAAACAGAGCAAATTTTTGCCTAAGGAAGGTCGCACGTTCCCAAGCCATAGGGTCAAGCGCATCAACCAATTGGCCGGGTCGGTGACAGCTTCAACCTTTTTAGCTCTAAAATTATATCGGTCCCCCATGGCCAGCAAAGCACGGAGCGTGAAAAGGCGCAGATGCCCTCCCACGTGCTGGGAATCGGTCCAAATTTTACCCAGATCGTTATATTGGTCGGATACTTCGGTCCCCGTGGGCTGATAGCCAGCCAATAAAAGCAGTCGATTATACCAGACCCCCAAATTCGGCGTCGTGATGACCAACAAGCCCCCGGGCGCCAGATTTTCCCGGGCAAATCGGAAAACATTATCCGGCGAAAACACATGCTCAATGACTTCACTGCAGATAATCACTTCAAATTTAACGCCGCAGTCGGGTATCCCATCGTCAATATTGACCCGGCGATAATGTCCGCCTTTCAGCAAGGCTTGCCCGTCCTCTTCAGGCATCAGATCCATGCCATAATAGTCGCGAATTACGGCCCTTTTCTGGAACTCATACATGAAGGCTGAATTTAAACACCCGATATCCAGCACCGTCCCCCATTCTGTTTTGAGACGGCATAAGTAATCGATCATCTGCCGTTCTTTGGCCCTGGGAGTCCAATGCTCATCGACCTTATTCCGAGAAAAGTAATCCAAATAAAACTGGCTATGTCGTTGGCTTTCGCTCATACATTACTGAATTCGTTGCGGATTTCGACAACGGCCATCACCCGGATCAGTTCTTCGATTCCTTCATCCAATGAAACCGTCGGTTTATAGCCGGTTCCCCGGATTTTTTCGTAGGAAACTTCGTAGTTCCGTTTGTCCTCATCTTCGCCCACCTCGGCGAAGTGGAGATAAAAATCGAATTTCTCGCGAATCTTATGGGCAATCTCTTCCTTGCTGGCGTTCATGCTCTCGTGGCCGACATTGTAGGTTTGGTCGCGCATTTTATCGGCATGTTCCATCGCAAATAGGAAACTGGCCGCTAGATCGCGAACGTTTAAAAAGGTTCTTTTGAACGTTTTTTCATAAACCACCAAGTTCCGAATCTTAACCGCCTGGTGCACGAAATCGTTGATCAGCAAATCCAACCGCATACGGTTCGATACGCCAAAGGCTGTCGCAAACCGGTACATGATCACATTGCCCGCGCTTCGCAAAACCTCTTCTGCCTCGGTTTTGGTCCGCCCATACACAGTCAAAGGACTTAAGGGCGTTTCTTCGGTGCACAAATCCCCCAGCACCGCCCCGTAGTTGCTCCCCGTCGAGGCTTGGAGAATCAATTGATCCTTTTTTCGAAGGCGAACCAGGTTTCGCACTCCGCCGACATTGATCTCTTCGGCCTGACGCGCATCTTTTTTACAGGCCGGATACCCGACGATCGCGGCCAGATTGATGATCACCTCTGCACCCTCAAGCGCCCGGGCATAGGCCGATTCATCCCGGACATCGCCTTTGATGAATTCCAAGTTTCGACTGGCGAAACAGGGCATCAATCCCCGCCCTCCATACATCAGATTATCAAATACCCGGACCTGATAATTCCGGGCCAGCAACATTGGCACCAACACTGATCCCACATATCCCGCACCGCCGGTGACCAAGATTTTCATGCCACTCCCACGTGTATGGTTGTATTTCGCGCGCTTTTCGTTATTATTTGAGAAGTTGTGCGAAATATCAAGCTTTACTGTTCCGGATTCGGAAACAGACCTAGAGTGGGTGGTTATGGGACACGATAAAAGTTTCTATGAACGCTATTGGTCTGATTCCCTGATTACGGTCAATCCCTTCGACCCTCCGCCCGCTCCCTGGTCCCAGGAAAACTTCCAGTATCATTGGCGTTTTTTTAAACCCTATGCCCGGGGAGTAATCTTGGATTACGGTTGTGGTCGGGGAGACTTCACCCAGTTTTTAAAACCCTATGCGGCTTCCCTCCATGGGGTTGATGTTTCCGAAACAGCACTTCAGATGGCTCGGAAATCGACGACCGGAATTGATTTTCAACTCCTCGCGGAATCAACCATCCCTTACCCGGATAATTTTTTTGACACGATCTTTTCCGTGGATGTTCTCGAACACATTCTCGATATCGAAGCCACCCTGGAGGAAATACATCGTGCCCTCAAACCCGGCGGTTATTTTCTGATTGCGACCAGCGAATTCACCCGTTTAAAAATGATGTTGATTTTAATTGTTGCGTTTCACCGATTCTTTTATCCAACAACACCGCATATTCGCTATTTTTCCCGCTGGAATCTGGCCGATCTTTTAATCAAAAAAGGGTTTAAGCCGATCGATTATCAAAAGAATCGGACCTATCTGGGCTTTATCCCCCAAGGCCAACTGGTCGCCGCTCAAAAAGTTTAGCCCACTGCTTTTCTCACGGGTTAAGCGCCGTGGTCCACGTCGGATCTATAAGCCTGTTGCCTTAGGGAAGACCGCTCTGGCATTCGCCGCTTGCCCTAACTATTAACCGTTTTTTCGAGCGCATCGCGAATAATTTTTTCGGATACAAATTCATGCCCTAATTCGTACGCTTTATCCCGGGCCTTTTGTAAGACGTGCGCGTCCGCCAGCAACGAATCCACGGCGGTCACCAACTCACCCACCTGATAGTCAATCGCCCGTCCGGCTCCCTGTTGTTCCACCATGTCCGCAATATCCGGCCCACGGGTGATCACACACGGCACCCCCAGGCACATATAAAGCTTTGGTTTGCCCGGATCGGCATACAAAATATTATTCTCCAACGTTTGGGTCCAGGGCGCCACCGCAACCGCGCAATGGGCAATAATCTCCAAGACCTCCTCTTCGTCCCGGATAAATCCGTGAAAAATGACCCGATCGGCCAATCCCGATTGCTCAACCAATGCCTCCAGCTCCCGGGCATAGGGACCTCGTCCAATAATTCGTACTTTGAGCTCTGGGAATCGCCCGACCAACTCCGGCAAGGCCTGAATCAGTAGCTGAACCCCTTGGGTCTCGGTCAAGGAACCCACAAAACCGATTGTCCATCGCTCCATTGATCCCACCGGATACCGGCGCATCAGACTTTGCCGATAAGACAGCGGCATTTCGATATGCCGGTATCGGTCGGCGCTCAATCCGCCCAGCTTTGCCCGGGCCTCAGCGATCCGCTGAGAAATATGCCAAACCACGTCCGAATTCCGCACACAGACCCGATCCGCCCAGCGAAAAGCCCAAACCAACACCCGGGTAAAACCCCATTTCATCGGGGTAGGATAGTAATCGATGCTGTAATAAATCAACCGCTGGACGGCGCCCGTCTTTTTCAATGCCACGCCCATCAAGGCCGAAAAACAGGAAATGCCGATGAATACATCCCACGGTCGGCGGCGCCATCCTTGCCGCAGGATATTCCATACATACCATCCAAACGCCAATACCAGTTGAAACTGCCCCGCGATTGAATTCGCGTTGGACACATGTTGCCCTCGTAACGGAATCTCCACCGCCGACTGACCCTTTTGGAATTCCGTATAGCGCCCTTGAGCGCCTTTTTGAAAACACCCGGCCAATCCCACCACCCCCAACCGGGCCACCCGGGTTCGCAGATAATCTTCAATCGTCTCCGTCCGGCTGACCAACACCAATCCGGATATCAGGACATTCCAGGTTTCAATAGAATGATTGAACGGTTTATTCATAGTCGTTTCAGTGGGCGGGCGGATTTCCAAAATACGCCGATACCAACTGATCGGCGTTCTTTTCGCTGAAATGCTCGAGTGCAAAATCCCGGCAGGCTTTACGACGGGTAACCAGTTCATCCGGTGCATCCGCCAGCCGAGCAAGTTCCCGTTCAATAACCGTCTCTTCCGGATCAATCAGAATGGCGACATCATCACTGACATGATCCTTGATCCCCCCGCGGTTCGAACAGATGATCGGGGTGCCACAGGACAGCGCCTCAATGGCCACCCGCCCGAATCCCTCGCTATATTGCGAAGGCATGATAAACACATCGGCCGCGTTGTAATAGGGCGTTAATTGGTCGTTCTCCAGGTTTCCGCACACGCGAAGGTTGGAAAGCTCACGGTTGGCCGTCTCTACTTCCGGAAGCATCTCGCCCCCTCCCGCAAAAGCGAACGTCCACTCTGGCCGCCGCCACGCAATCGCCAGCAGAAGCCCAATCCCTTTATTGGCCCGCATCCGACCGACAAATAAGACCGTGAATCGATTGGGCCAGCCCAGATCCCGCCGTACCGCCGTCTGGTCCTGAGGAACAAATCGCGTCTGGTTGTTCACCCAGGTCACATGCGTCTCCACGCGAGCCGCCGACAACCCGATGCGGATCAGCTCATCCCTCGAGACATTGGACAAGGCCAGAACCGAGTCCGCCCGCGAAAGAACCCAACGGGTGATGCGGGCCAGCAGTGAACCAGCCACAAAATCATAAATGGCATGAGTGGTCACTACCCAGCGGAATCGAAAAAAGGGACGTAGCAGGCGGCCTGCAATCGCCGCATTCAAGCCCAGCGTATGTACGGCGCGAATACTCCGGCGGTGGGCCACCAAATGCACAAACGACCAGAACAGCAGACCGGGGACCAGGTAGACCACCTCCAGCACCGGAAACTTTAGCAAGCGGTGAAAAATATCGCCGCCCGGCCACCAGTGCCGATGGATGGTCACACTTCCGCGTTGCTCAATCGCCGCTCCGCGGGCGGGCGTAATAATCGGTTGATAAGTGATGACCGTGGTTGGAATGCCTTTTTTTTGGAGATGATCGCAAATATCGTTAAGCCGCGTTTCCACGCCTCCCACTTCGGGCGCAAAACTGGGCGAAATGATCAGGAGTGAGGGATCACGGTTCATGCGGTTGTCTTTAACGATGTCGGCGCCTGTCCGCCCCCCAGATAATAACGGCGCCAGACCTCCAGAAGGAACAACTTCCAGACCATAAATTCCTTATCCTTTTCCAATGGCGAATAAAACGACGGCTTGAAGCCCAGCATCTTTTCGATTTGGGGCGCGGTATACAACGAACGAGCCAGGCTGGCAGGATCCAGTAGGTAGTTCCGGACTTTGTCCATATTACTCAGCAACATTTCAGGAACCGGGATGCTGAAGCCCCGTTTTTTACGGCCCCGGATCGTGTCGGGTAAATAACGGGCGGCCACTGAACGAAGAATGCGTTTTTCCTGGACCGCATCGAAGTGAAACCAGGCGCCTTCAAATTTATACTCGCGCGGCAGGGAATAGGCGAACTCAACGACGTTCGGATCCAGATATGGGACCCTCGCTTCGATCGAGTTGGCCATGGTCCCGTGATCCACCTTCATCAAAAAGTGCGACGGCAGTTCGTGCAACAGGTCGAACCGGTGGAGCTGCCGGCAGATGTCGGGCTCATTCGCTGCCGTCAAAATCCGGTGCACGCGGTCGGTCGTACGGCGCCGCGCCCGGCGGGTCGGTAGAAGTCGTGACAACGTGTAAGAGAACAGCTCGGACCGAACACGGGCCGGTAAAAGCCGGAACGGAAGACAAGACAGCCCATACCAGGAATACCCCGCAAAGGCTTCATCCGCCCCTTCTCCGACCAGTAACACTTTCACGCCCCGTTGCACAATTCTCTCCGTCATCAAGATCGTCGTGAACAAACCGCCGTCCAATGAACTCAAATCGTCAAAATAATAAATCAGGCTTTCAATCCGGTCGCTGATTTCGCGGGGATTGATTAAAATCTCCGTGTGATCGGATCCGATGTGCCGGGCAACTTCGGCGGCATACGGGCGCTCATCCCATCGGTGCTCGAAACCCGCGGTGAACGTATGCACCGGCATCGGTGTTTTCCGGGCGGCCAGCGCCGCCACCAGGGAGGAATCCAAGCCCCCCGAAAGCAGAATGCCCACCGGCACATCTGCTTGCATTTGCAGCTCCACGCTGCGCAGCAGATGCGCCTCGCATTCCTTCACCGCTTCGTCGTATGTCAGCGCCGTGACGGCCTCCCGCACCCGCAGCGACCAGAAAGCGGTCTCCTGGATCTTATCCGCTTGAATTGCCAGCACATGCCCTGGGCGAACCTTAGACACTCCGCGGAGCAAACACATCGCGGGATCGGTCAGAAACTGAAACGTCAACAAATGCTCCAAAGCCGCCTCATCAAAGGCCGGCGTCCACACATCCCGGGGAAGTTCCAAAAAACTCTTGGCTTCGGAGGAAAAGAAAATTCCGTGTGGGGTGGATAAATAGAGCAACGGTTTGACGCCCAAATGGTCGCGTGCCAGCAAAAGCGTCTTGGATTCAGCATCCCACAGCGCAATGGCAAACATGCCATTGAAACGGGCAAAACAATCGCTCCCCCACGCTTCATAGGCATGAACAATGACTTCTGAATCGGAATCGGATCGGAACTGATGCCCGCTGGCTTCCAATTGCGTTCGCAAATCTCGGTAATTATAGATCTCTCCGTTGCAAATCATGCGAATGCGACCGGTCTCATTCGTCATGGGCTGGCTGCCACGCTCGGATAAATCAATAATACTCAGCCGGCGATGACCGAGGAAAATGCCATCGGACGGTTCCGCCCAGTTCCCGCTGGAATCGGGCCCCCGGTGTTGGATTCGATGGGTCATCCGGGACAGCAAGGACGGGTCCGGTACTCCCTTTCGCCATAACATGCCCGTTATTCCACACATAAGCTTATCGCTCCGCAAAGTTGCAACTCATGAGTCGCGCTCTTTAAGTCCGACTGGCGCCCAACCCGACCGCCCAATAACGGACTTTGCCGGGGCCCGTTGGCGGATTCCAGCACCGCCAACAATCGATCAGCGCCGGGCGTCGCATCGCTCTTTCCAGCATCGACGGTTTAATCGTCTTGAATTCCGGCCACGGCGTCGCCAGGATCGTCAAATCAGCCCCTTCCAAACAGGCCTTCATCGATGTCTTGAACTCAACGGATCGCGGTAATATCTTGCGCGCCGCCTCCAAGGCTTGCGGATCGTAAACCGCCACCTGTAAACCCCGGGTTCCGGCCAGTTGTTGCGCCACCTGCAAAGCCTGGGATTCCTCGATCACCGGCGTGAACGGTTTATAAGATAAGCCCAACACGGCCACCTTTCCGCCTTTGGGTAATATTGAACGAACGCGGCGGACCACCCGTTCCGCCTGGCGCCGATTCGACGTATGCACCGCCTCGGGCAGAAATGCCGTAATGTTCAGTCGCTCCGCAAATACCCGAAAGGCCACATTATCCCTTGGAAAACAGGGACCGCCAAATCCCAATCCGGGCGCCAAATATCGCAACCCAATCCGCTTATCCAAACCAATGGCCCGATTGATTTTTGAGGCATCGACCCCGGGGATGGCTTCGGCCACCTCCGCGATCATATTGGCGAACGTGATTTTCATGGTGCAGTAGCAATTCAGCGAGATCTTGCCGATCTCCGCCTCGATGGGCGTCAGGGTTTGGACCGGAGCCCGATTTTCGCAAACCCTCGCGTAAAACCGCTCCATCCACTTCCGGGCTTTTTCTTCCCGTGTGCCCATGAGCACAAAATCGGGATTGAGAAAATCGTGAATCACGCTGCCTAAGGCAATGAACTCGGGATTATACACCAGCCCAAAATCCCGGCCGCATTTTTTACCGGACCGTTTTTCGAGAAGCGGGCGGATGATGGAATCGGTGGTCCCCGGCATGACGGTACAGGTGATGACCACGATGTGATAGACTTTTTTCCGACGCAGGGCGCACCCGATCCGTTCCATCGCCGGCAGCAACTGATGATTGGAAAAGGCTCCGTCAGCCTGACTGGGGGTCGCCACCACGACAAACGAAATCTCGCTGTTCAGGACCGCCTGCTCCACATTGTCCGTTGCCGTGATCCGTCGGCCAAAGGTGGTCAATAAGTCCTGGAGACCCGTTTCTTCAACCGGCGCTTGCCCGGCGTTTATTTTACGGATCGATTCGGGATTAATGTCAACCCCGATCACCTGGCAGCCCCGTTTAGCCATGGCCACGGCCATCGACATTCCTAATTTGCCCGTGCCGATGATGGAAACTTTTGACGTCTTCATGGCCTACCCCTTTCCAAAAAAGTTTTTTACATCAGGATGGTTTCGCCGCTTCCAGGCATCCCGCAACAGCCATAATTTGCCGATCTGTCGCCACCGGATTTTCAGGATTACGCCGTCGCCGACCGTCCGCAGATTTTGTATCTCACGCCGTTTTTCAATCGTATCCTTCCACAGCCGAATATTCCATGCGACCGACCGGGGCCCGGCGCCAGCCAAAGCCCATTGTCCGGCCAATAAAAAGAAGATTCCTTCGGACAGTAACAACAGCAGGTGCCCGGGCATAACCCACAGTAAATTCATCAGCCGGTAATTTTTCAACAACATGCGAATCGTGTTGCGTTCCGATAAAAAGCGCCGGTAGGCCCGTTTAAAAGCCGGAGTATTCAAGGTGGCCGAGACCCGGTGATACAACACCGCCCGGGGTTCCGCCACCACCGTATAGCCCAACAACCGCACCCGCCAACTCAAGTCGAGATCATCCGTCAGGGTGAAATAAGCGGGATCATATCCCCCCAGTTTTTCATACAATGCGCGCCGGGTCATCAATGCGCCGCCAAATGAAAAACCGACTTCCGCCGGCCTATCCCACTGGCCGTGATCTTCCTCATTGATCCCGCGCGGATAGCCGAATCCGAACACATCGATGATCCCTCCGACACTGTCCAGCGTCATCAGACGTTGCCCATCCGCCGTGATACGCCGCATTTTCAGGGTGCAAATGCCGACTTTCGGATCATGATCCAGATGCGCTGTCATCAAGGTCAGCACATCCGGTTCCAGCCACATATCGTTGCTGATGAAAAAAAGATATTCACCGCGTGCCGCACGCGCCCCGATATTGCTGCCTTCGGCCGTTCCATCGTTGCGGTCATGCCGGACCACTCGAACCTGGGGATACGTTTCTTCCAGGAATTTGACGCTCTCGTCCGCCGAGGCATTGTCCAGAATCACCACCTCAAAGGAGGGGTAATTCTGTCCCATCACGGACGGCATGAATTGTTCCAATAATTTCCGGCCATTCCAGTTGGGAATGACGATACTGACTTTGGGATGTTCCAAGGCTGAGGTCATAATTCGTTATTTTTATACTATTTCAGGGAGAAATACACGCTTCTTTTCTGCTGGTGCGAGGGGTCGGTTTACTTTTTAACTCCGTTTTGCCCGATCGCATGCAACCCGGCGGCTGGTGATTCCGATCAAAAAATCGTGTAGATAAAGGGAGCAATCACGGAGGTCTGCAAAAATACGAACAAAGTGCCGACGATCAGGAGCACGAAAAAAATCATCACGAGCCAAAGGGAACGACGGGAGATAAGAAAATAAAACAATTCAAAGAAGACGTTCCGTTTGTGACGGGTGCCGGGACCCGGGCGGGCATCGAACTGGCTCAGATACCAGTTGGCATCCCCGTTCGCGGGGGAGGTTCTTTTTCTCCAATAGCTACTGATTTTAGCCCGTTTCTTCCGGTTCCCCCACCCGCGGTCGAGAGGATCCACTTCAAAAACCCGCAGGAGCAAGGCGATGGGAGTGATGATCACGTAAAAGACGAGGGCCAAAAAAATCCGGGTGTTGACGTATCCCAATACGAAAGCGAACACCATCCACAACGCATATACAGGCCGTAGAATGCCGGGACAATACCACCCCAGGGAAAAAAAGAGGCCGATGCCTGCAAAAACCACCTGTGTCGTCGTCCGGGGATGTCGGAAACCGACGCCCAAGGACAGCAGCAGCACCACTGCGAGCATGAGCAGGGCAAATTCCTTGATCTTTATTTTCTCTGCGTGATAAAAACTTTTTAAAGTGTCAATCAAGCGTGAACTCCTTCATCCAGTCCCGGTCTTCCTGAAAATCGGTCATCTCTTGCTTATCCAGAAGATAATTACCAAGCACCAGGTAATCGATCTCTGTTCTCATAAAGCAGACAAAGGCGTCTTCGGGAGTCCGCACAATGGGCTCCCCCCTGACATTGAAGGACGTGTTGATCACAACCGGACAGCCCGTTTTTTCGAAAATTTTATTGAGCAGCGCATGGTAGCGCGGATTGGTCTCAGAGCTGACCGTTTGCACCCGGGCGGAATAATCCAGGTGGGTGACCGCGGGGATGTCGGACCGGGGAACCTTCAGCCGTTCCAACCACGGTAGATTCATCTGTTCCTGGGTCATGGCGATCCGGTTTTTCACCGGGCAAACCAGGAGCATGTAGGGGCTGACCTCATCGAGTTCAAAGTAGCGGTTTGCTTGGTCCTCGAGAACGGATGGGGCGAAGGGCCGAAAGCCTTCCCGAAATTTGATTTTCAGGTTGATCTTCTGTTGCATTTCCTTGTTGCGAGCGTCGGCCAGAATGGACCGGTTTCCCAAGGCGCGGGGGCCAAATTCCATTCGCCCCTGGAACCAACCGATGATCTGCCCTGTTCCGAGAAGCTCCGTGGTTCGTTCGAGAAGTTCCTCGTCGTTCAAGCGAACGTGCCGAATCCTTTTCTCTTCGAGCATCCGGCGGATTTCCTCATTGCTGAATTCACAGCCCAAAAAGGAACCCGACATGGCATCCTGGGTTTTCCCGACGTGACGTTCGTGGTTGAGATAGGAATAATAGGCGGACAAGGCGCAACCCAACGCCCCTCCCGCATCGCCCGCTGCCGGCTGGATCCAGAGATGATCGAAAATCTTTTCTTGGAGTATCTTCCCATTCGCCACGCAATTGAGGGCCGTCCCCCCACCCAGCGCCAGGTTCTTCATGCCCGTCAGTTGGCGAATATACCGTGCCTGGCGTAGAAGGATGATCTCCAAGACCTCCTGGGCGCTCCGCGCGATATCCATGTCGATTTGTCGGAGGTGGGTCTCTGGAACCCGGGGCTGGACACCGAAAAGACGGGCAAATTTGCGGTTCGTCATGGTCAGGCCGACCGCATAATTGAAATAATTCATGTTTAACTTGAAAGAGCCGTCCTCCTTCAGGTCGATGAGTTGATCGAGCATGAGATCGACGAAACGAGGCTCCCCATAAGGCGCCAGCCCCATGACTTTATATTCCCCCGAGTTCACCTTAAAACCGGTGAAATAGGTGATGGCCGAATAGAAGAGCCCCGTGGAATGGGGAAATCGCATTTCCTGCAAGAGTTGGATCGTGTTGTCCCGACCCACCCCAATAGTCGAGGTGGCCCATTCGCCAACCCCGTCATTGGTAAGGATGGCCGCCTCTTCGAACGGGCTTGGAAAGAACGCCGAGGCGGCATGGGATTCGTGATGCTCAGGAAAGACGATGTCACCCCGGTACCCCAGCTCCTCCTTGATTCGCCGACTGATGAAGATTTTACCCTTGAGCCACAACGGCATGGCCATAATGAAAGACCTGATTCCGGCGGGGGCATATGCCGTATAGGTCGAAATGATGCGGTCAAATTTTAGAAGCGGCTTATCATAAAAGGCGACTAAGTCGATGTCATGCAGGGAGACACCCGCCTCTTGAAGGCAGTAATCGATGGATTTAAGGGGCATGCTGTCATCCCCCTTCTTTCGCGTGAACCGTTCCTCCTGCGCGGCGGAACGGATGACACCGTCCTCTATGAGGCAGGCTGCCGAATCGTGATAAAACGCCGACAGTCCGAGGATTTTCATGGCTTCTCGCTCCGCTCCGGTCCCTGGGGAGTCAGGGCGGTCATGAAGGGCATGACTAGATCGGCCACCAGTGCTTGTCCTTTGCTGGTGAAATGACAATGATCGAGATACAACTCGCCGGTTGCTTTCCCCCGCAAGACTGGAAGAAGATCCAAGTAGGGGACCTGCATACCGTTCAAAATTTCAGACACGACCTTTTGCGGAGTATCTTCCACGAACTTCGATTCGATCTGCATCCTCACCGGAAAGATCACGACAGCCAGTTTCACTCCCTTTGAATCCAGAAAATTCTTGAGCATCCGTAAATCGGATTCGATGACCGGCCGAGCTTCCGGCCGGAAGCTGCTGCCCCAGTCGTTTCTTGCTTCGTCAATCATCTTCAGACTGGCGACTTCATTCGTCAGCCAGGCTTTCGCCTGATAGGTTTCCACCCAGTTAAAGTTGTTGAAATCCTCTTTATAGAACAACCGGAGCGACCACGACGAATTCATGATCGCGTTAAAAGCCGAACTATGGGTCATGCAAAATTTATAGGTGGGAAACCACAGCGCCTTGGGGATCAGGTACTCTCCGAATCCCACACCGGGACGGATATCATTGAGATAGTAAAAAAGAACGACGAGATCGGGCTTTGTGCCCATCCCGAACTTCTTCAGGATGTCGATCTGTTCCTGGGTGCCGGTTCCACCCACCGCGCCGTTAAAACAAACCAGATCCTTCCGCTTCGCATGCAGCCTTCGGTAAATGATTTCACAGAAGGTTTCTTCGATGGGAAGGTATTCGGATGCCGTGATGGAATCGCCGAGAAAGTATATGTTGAAATTGGTATCCAGGACGGGGCGGTTCTCCCCCTGCGCTATGCGAGTCCCCCAGGGGTCATAAGTGACGTTGTAATTGCGTTTGCCGGCCAAGTCGGTCAGGGTTGCGCTTAAACCGGGAATACTCTTATACCCGATCCCTTTTTCAAAAGTCTGAACCTGAGCGCGATGGATGATGGTTCCATACCGGGCGAGTTCGGTCAGCCGCAACACCAACTCAGCCGCAAGGAAGATGGCTACAAATACCACCAAAAGGCGCAGGGTAATTCTTAGGGACTTGAGCAATGGTTCCATCAATCGTTCCTATCATCCGAGCGGCTCAATAAGACAATGGCCTTAGTGCGAGGGCCTATTTATACCCTTTTAACAGGGTCTGTCAACTTTTACGGAGAACCCGGGGACTTTAATATCTCGCTTGTGTTTTAGTCTTTGTTCGGGCATTCTTTGGCCCATGAAATTTACACAACCGGTCTCCTGAACACCCGTTCCTGGCACCACAAAGTTGATTCCTGATCCATCGAAGGGGGGACCGTTTGAGTGAGTTATTCGCACGATCGGAAACCAGGGGAACCCGTAATATAATGCGATTGAAGTCCGCGACGGTGTGAATGGGGGGAACTGCTATGGAAACGAAACAAGACCATCAGGTTGTGGCGAGCGTGCAAGGCATGTACACGGAACACCCGTTTCCCAATACATCCATCGTTAACACGTTCTGGTCCCATCCGCACCGCGAATATCTTAAGCGAGCCGGCGTCTATCAGGATGGCGGTTCTGGCTTGCGAATCCTGGAAGGGGGTTGCGGAACCGGCGAAAAACTGGTCGCCCATGCGAAGACGTTCCCGCGGGCCAAGTTGTGTGCCATCGACCTGACGCCCGCATCCATCCAGGTGGCTAACTTCCACGTCAAGGAGTTTCGCGCTCATAACGTTGAGGCGATCAAGCAAGCAAACCTCATGGAACCCTTGCCGTTTCCCGATGAGAGCTTTGACGTGGTCTACTCGCTCGGAGTTGTCCATCATACCCCGAAACCCTATCTGGCCATGCAGAATCTCGGCCGGCTGGTCAAGCCCGGCGGCTACTTGTTTTTTTGGGTCTACGGGGCCTTGGGGCAACTCTGGCGCATAAAGAAGCTTAATTACATGACGTTGATGCGCAAAGGACTTCCGGCGGAGGAAACCGAGCAGGTGGTGCGAGACTCGTTCAAAGAAGCTTCCTTTTCCTTCAATGTGCGAGATCGGATTCGCAGCCTTTCCTCCATGAAAGGGATTAATTTCGGGTTGCTGGCTCAATCACTTCTGGTGGCGATCAAACGCCGCAGATCATTCAATTTTGTGGGCATGGATGACAGCAATCTTTATGACGGATTCCTGCATGCGCATGAAAAATTTTATACCGGCGAGGATGTGGTCACGGATACCCGGAAATCCGGCCTATTCATCGAAGACTTCATCGTTCCCGAACTGACCTTGACCGGGCGGGTGAACCGCATGAGCGACCTGATGCGCCGACAATGGGAGAAATTGACGCCGTTTGAACGCCTCCAAGCCGTGGACGCCATCACGCTTCCGAACGAATACTGGTGGGTGTGTCGCAAGAGCCCGACTCCGTTCTCGAAGTCTGTGCCTGAGGATTACGGAAGTACGGTCAAGATCGTCAGAACCGCTTTTGATACGGATCAAGACGAATCGCGCTGATAAAATGCGTTGGATCTGCCTCCCCCCCGCCTGCCTTGTAGGCGAAATACTGACGGCGGTCTTCCTCTTTTATTGACAGGAATTTCAGTCAAACACGTCTTGTGCCCTTCCGCTGGGCAGCGTATGGTGCTTCCATAACGCAGAGGATCCCATGATTAACCAAAAATTCAATATTTTGGTGGTTGATGATTTTGAACCCGTCCGACGGTGGATTTTCCATTCATTGGACCGCTTGGGCATCATATCCCATTTCCTCGAAGTCGATACCGCCAACCGTGCCTTGGCGGCGCTATCAGAAGAGACCTACGACATCATCTATCTCGATATCCGCCTGCCGGACATGAGCGGCATCGACTTGCTCCGTAAAATCCGTGAGTCGAACAAAACGTCCATCATTATCATGCTGACCAATTATTCGTATGACCAGTACCGGATGCACTGCCGACGCATCGGCGCCCAGGCCTTTTTGGATAAGGCCGTCGATCTCGACAAAGTGGGAACTACTCTGGAAACTCTGATCACCCAACCGGATTCCTTCCCCGGTTTTGCACCCGCTCCCGCCAGTTGACTTTTATTTGCGTGTGCCGGCCGCTCCCAAAAATCGATGCTTATGCTGGACCACGTGTTCCCGGCAATAACAACCCGTGGGGACACACTGTGTGCAATATCGGAATTCCAGGGTGGGGTCGCTTTGCGACGTCCTTCCACATTGGACACAGCAATGCAGCGGGTCCTCTTTCTCCGTTCCGACCGTCCGAGCCTGTGCCACCATTCGCCGTTGTCCCCGTTTCATCCTTAACACCATATCCCGCCCGAAAAATGCCAGGACATTGGCGATTGAGGCCAGGATCATCCAGCGTTCGATCATCGTGCCGAACAACAGGGTCCAGCCATACATCCCCCAAGTCAGAAGGGCCAGCCATTTTATTTTTAACGGGAGAATAAAAAATATAAATATTTCAAAATCCGGATACATCCAGGCAAAGGCCAGAAAAACAGATCCGCCAATAAACAAATTCTGGGCGCTTTGATTCGGAACCGCAAACGCCATCCCCGCCGTCAGCAACCAACCCAAGAGGATGAATAAATTATACCGGACCGCTCCCCAATGGGCATTTAACGCATTCCCCATGATAAAAAACAGGTACCAGCCAAAAAATGCAAAAAGGGGATTGCACTGGGGCGGGGTCATCAGGAAAGTGACCAGCCGCCAAACTTCGCCCGCGTCCAAAACGCGGGCCGGAATCAACTCGATCGCGCGAATCGCCGGCAGATGTGCCGCCTCCAGCAGGTAAACGAGCAGTTGTCCGGCAATCAACAGCAGGGTCAAATGCGGAAACGCCCACGGTTCCAGCGCTCGTTCCACCCGATTCCAACGACTCACGGAGCCACCCGTTTTTCCCTGCGATCCGTCCACATGCCGCGCCAGTAGGTGCGAATCGCCTTCAAAAATTCATTTTGCGCCGACTGAATTTGAGTGATTTCCCGTTCTTCTTCCTCCGGCGTCACCCGCCCCACACCAGTCGCCACTACCGTAAACTCCTCATCGCTGACCCACGCGGGCTTGCGGAGTTTAAAAAACGTTCGCCAATCGGAGCGGGATCCGTTCCAGCGAGCCCGCAAAATTATCCGCAAATTGGTCCAGGGGTTGCGTAAGCTCTCCCAAGTCAACCCTTGCGGAGCCCAGTGCGGATCATCCGGGATACCCACGCGGGGAAAGGCCAGTTCCCGGATATCGTGCCCGGTATCCGTTAAATCTTCAGCTCGAACCATGCGGGTGATCCAGATGAAGGATTCATTCAAATCGGAAACCAGGCGCCAAATCTGTTCCCGCTCTCCCGCGACATCCCGTTCATCCCGCACCAGTTCAACCCGGTATCCCTTGATCCGCATACACATCGGCATGTTATAACCGTGAACCAGCCGGACCAATACCTTCGTCGATGCACCGTCCCGGGGAGTTCCCACCCAGGCCACCAGATTGGGCGCCGTGGGATCGTCATTTCCCACCGCGACACCTCGCCAAAACCAGTCCCCGGTCGAAAGATGGAACCCTTCAAAGTCTGCCGCTGTATGGCGAAATGGCTCCCAAGGCGTGCGGCTATGCTCGGCCAGAATCAACCAGAGCCCTATCCAAACCAGGCAAAGGATCAACAGTCCCGCGGCAAACCGGCCGCCTTTGTCCTCAGTGTTCATAGATCGTCAACTCGGTCGAGCCCTGCCCAAAATCAGCCAGTTTCCACACGGGGTGGAATCGCTCCCGCAATACCGTCTGTAATCGGGTCTGTTCCTCATCCGCAAGCGGCAAAATTTCGGGTGACCGGATCGACAATCCATAGCCGCTAAAAGCAGCCACCTGCGCCGGAGTCGTTCTCAATAAGTGTTCCATTCCTTTCCGATTTAGGACATGACAACGTCGGGCGCGCTCATCTGACCATTCGGGATAATAACAGAAGGGTCCAAGTTCCATTCCCCTTGGCACATTCAATCCCGTTTCCACCGCGAGGTAAGTGTCCTGAGTCAACAATAGTTTATCCGCTCCGGCGCGGGGTAAAATGGCCGAGGCGGCAATCCGTAATCCCTGCAGGGGCGTCCGTTCTTTGATCTTCCACCAGATCCGATCCCGCCCGCCGCTAAACCATTCCTGGTCGATCGGCGAAGCGCCTGCAACCAATATGGAAACCAGCACCACGGTGACCACAAATCGCTGAAGTCCCGTTTCGGTTTCGATTCTTCGACAGGCGGCGAGGGTAAGCACCACGGCTAAAAGAGGAGCCAGAATCGTCTGGTAATCGTCATACGGTACCGGCGTCAATCCATGCACCGCGGTCAGGGCCAACACCCCGGCCCATAGTAACACCGGCAAGCCCCACCGCTCAGCCGTGGGCTCCGTCCACCCGGTCTCCCGGGTTCGTCCGACGGCCAGCACCCAGATCCACAGCGCCATTAGCACCAGGTAGCCTTGGGCCACTCGCGAGAGGAATGCCCCCCGGTAGATCCACCAGGTTAACGCACTTCCGCCCGAAGTCCGGGCCGTGTGATAGTCCCATAAACCAAACCGAACCGCATCGAAATTAACCCAAAGGAAGGGCAGGAATATCACCCCACAGGCGATTCCCGCCGCCACCCCAAACGCCAACCAGGCGCCGGGTCGCGACTGTCGATTAACCAGCAACCAGATCAGAGCCAAGGGTAACATGGCCGCAGACGAAATTCGGGTCCCGGCCGCAAGACTGAACGCCACCCCAGCCCCCGCCGCCGCACATAACCCGCGTCGTCCCTCCCGGAAGGTCAACAACCAACAGGCTAGGGCCAGCCAAAAACCCGCCAACGCATAGGTTTTGACCACGGTCATGAAATAACTGTGATAGGTGTTGATGGCGATCAGACTGAAAACCGCCAACATCGCCATCGAGGAGGCCGGAGGCCGGACCATGCGTCGGATGCATCCGGCGGCCACCAATGCCGTGCAAAGTCCCAAAACAGCCGTAAAAAATCGTCCCCCGGCCACGCCCCAGATTTCCACCAGCGGATGTCCCAACGCATAGAACAGTGGAAAAACAGGTCCCTGGGTGAAGGCGAAATCGATAAAGGGCAGCTCCCCCTGGGCTACCCGTCCGGCGGCATACAAATACCACCCTTCATCCTGGTTCAATTCACCCAACCAGAGATTCGCGGCACACAGCCCCACGGCTGTCACCGCCGCCAGAATCCAAAGACTCGCCCGGAGTGACCCGCGCATGGGCATTTTCCTTTCAAGAACCAGGATGCACAACGGGCATTCCCCGTTGACACAAGGGACATTGACCCGGCTCATAAGTCACCGGTGCCAATTTCAACAGGCTGATCACCGGACACTCAAATTTCGCCTTGCCGTCGCTACGGTCGACCAATACGGCTACGGCCGGGACTTTCCCACCCAACGCCCGGACGATGTCGATCGTTTCCTGGACGCGCCCTCCGCGGGTGATCACATCTTCTGCCACCAGATAGCGTTCGCCGGGCCGGATCACGAACCCCCGGCGTAAAACCAGCTTTCCATCCTGTTTCTCGGCGAAAATCGATTTGACGTCCAGTGCCTTGGCCACCTCGTGTCCCACAAATAACCCGCCCATGGCCGGCGCGATCACCCCATCAAATTGCTCAGAAGCGCCCAACGTCCGGCGCACGCCCTCCACCAACGCCCGGCACAACCGTTCCGCCTGGCGTGGATACCGAAGCACCATGGCACATTGGAAAAAACGGTCGCTATGGAGGCCGGACCGGAGTTCAAAGTGGCCCTCCAACAAAGCCTCGGTTTCGTGAAAAACGGCCAACACTTCAGAATCCTGCATGGGTCCATCCCCCGGTTGATGATAATGCGGCCTCCGGCACCGCTCGAATCCCCTCAGTTATGCCCGAATGCGTAGGGAAAATCAATGCTGCTTTCATTTTGCACTGCCGCGAAACATAAACATAAAAATAAACGTGTACCCTGTGGAAAAACGGGTTAAGATGCCGCTGTGGTTAACTTGACTAACGGATCGTTTATGACGGATCAGCCGAATTCACGTTTGCCCTCCGGTGCCAAGACGACTCCGGATCCTTTGTCACAGGATGAAGTTATCCTGCGCCAAGCCCTGACCCATTCCACTCCATCCGCCACCTATGTCGCCCGCCTGGACACCACCGCCTCAAATCTTTTTGTCAGCCCGGAAATCGATCGCCTTCTGGACCTCAAACCCAACGAGTCGATCTCCGATCCTAATTTCTGGTACAATCACCTCCACCCCGAAGACCGGGATTTCGTCATGTCCGAAATCGCCCGTCAACAACAGTCCGAACGTCCGATCCGTCTCCATTATCGAATGCTGACCGGTACGGGTAAAATCCTCACCATCCGCGATGAAGCCTTCATCATCCGGAATGCCCAGGGACAACCCCTCTTTCTCCAAGGTATCCTCTACGATATCACTTCTCTTCCAGAGACGGAAACGGCCTTGACGGAAACCTTCGATCGACTTCACTTCCTGGAAAATATCATCGAAAAAAGTCCGACCCTCGTCTTTCGCTGGCGCCTGGATGACGCGGAAACGGTTGAATTTGTCACGGCAAATGTTTCCCTCCTTGGGTATTCTGCTTCCGCCTTGATGGAAGGCCTCGTGCACTGGCCCTCCCTTATTCACCCTCCCGACCTGCCCCGTCGAACCCAGGAACGCAATGAATTCCTTCACGCCGGTATCGATGAATTCATCCTGCACTATCGCCTGATCTCCCACTCCGGTGAACTCCACTGGGTTGAAGACCGTTCCCGCGTCATCCGCGATCAACAAGGCCATCCAACCCATATTGAAGGCCTTTTGGTTGACATTACCCAACGAAAAATCATCGAGCAGAATCTGGCTTTTCAGAACGCGTTCCGCTCTGTCGTGGCCGCCTTGCGCTCGGCCCCGGAAGAGGCCACCGAAGGCGAAATCTGGCAGGCGTTTCTCCAAGCTTTGGTCGAGGCTTTCGGCTTCGCCCTCGCTTGGTACGGTCCCGTGCAAGCGGGACGGCTGGCCCCCCAATATTGGGCCGGTCCGGGTGAGTCTTATATCGAGGGCCTGACCATCGATCCCCGGGGTAAATTGTCCATCCCATCGGATTGCCCGATCCTCGAAGTGTTACGGACGTCGCTTCCCCACGCCCACTGTCCGTCCACTGCCTCCACCTGTCCATTTCATAATGCAGCCCTTCACAATGGACTCCAGGCCACCCTCGCTCTTCCCTGCCTGACGTCCGATCACCGCCTTGAAGGTGTCCTGGTTCTTTACAGCACCGAAGCGCAGGCCTTCCCGCCGGACGCCTTGAGCCGATTTCAAGATCTGGCCTTGGAAATCGGCGAGACCCTTCGCGAGCGACGCCATAAACAAGAGGCAGCGCTCAGTCTCCGCCAGAGTGAAAGCCGCTATCGGTTCCTGATCGATCACATCACGGATATCCTCTGGTCCTGCGATACAAATTTGCTCATTCTGGATATCTCTCCGTCGATTGAACGCTTCCAAGGCTTTAGTCGAGCGGAATTGATTGGTCGCCCGCTCAGCCTGATATTGCCTCCAGGCCAGGAGACCATCATTCATCTCCGCCTGAAGGAAGAACTCGCCTCCTTGAGCCAGGGAGTCGAGGCTTATGAGGATACCAGCCAGCGAACCATTGAACTTCCCATCCTTCACAAAGATGGCCATCAGCTTTGGGCTGAAATCACCTATTTTTTAAAATTCGACGATTCCGGCCAAGTCACGCATCTGTTCGGAGTCAGCCGCGACATCACCGCCCGTAAAAATGCCCAACTTAAATTGCAGGATAGCGAGGAACAATACCGCCTGTTGACCCGCCGCCTTCAAACCATCCGTGAAGAGGAAAGTACCCGGATTTCACGGGTGATTCACGATGATTTGGGGCAGTGCCTCTCCGTCCTCAAAATGGATACCGTTCGCCTGCAACGCCGGATCGGAACAACTCAGCCTGACTTGCAAAACATCACGACCGCCATGCTCGAAATGATCGAGCGCGCCCTGTTCACCACCCAGCGCATCGCCATGGATCTGCATCCCGGCATCCTCGATGACCTCGGCCTTGCACCTGCTATTGAATGGTATGTCCAACAGATGCAACCTCATACCGAGGTTCGCCTTTCCCAGATCGTCGAGCCTCCGGAGCTGGTGGTACCGCCGGCCATCACACTGCCCCTTTTCCGCATTCTTCAGGAGGCGGTCACCAATACCCTGCGCCATGCCCAAGCCACCACCTTGACCATTCACTTGACCGGCGATGAGGCCGGGTACCATCTCCTGATTGAGGATGACGGAAAAGGCATTCCCAGCAACCGTCTCACTTCGCCTTCCGCCTTTGGATTGATTCAAATTCGCGAACGTGACCAGGCCCTCGCTGGCCAGGTAGATATCGAGTCGCCGCCGGGCGGGGGAACCCGAATCCGGGTCCAGATTCCCCGCCCATCACTTGATCGGAAAGGAATAGTTCCATGATTCGAGTCATCTTAGCCGACGATCACATGCTTGTCCGCCAGGGTTTACGGCGCCTGTTGGAAGACGCTCCGGATATCGAAGTGGTCGGGGAAACAGGGTCGGGACAGGAAACCTTGGGTCTGATCTCCAAAGTCTCTTGTTCCCTTCTCCTGCTGGATATCTCCTTACCGGATCGGAGCGGACTGGAAGTGCTTAAAGATGTCCATGCGCTACGCCCTCATTTACCGGTTCTGATTCTGAGTATTTATCCCGAAGACCAGTATGCGATTCGCGCTTTTCGCGCGGGCGCCGCCGGGTATCTCATGAAAACAGCCGCTGCAGACGAATTGCTGGAGGCCGTTCGTCGAACCAGCAAGGGCGGGAAATACATTACGCCGGCAGTCGCCGAAAAATTGGCCGAAAATTTCCAACACCAGCGGACGGATACTCAACTCCCCCATGAACAATTGTCCGATCGCGAATTTGAAGTGCTGGAACGCATCGCCAAGGGACTCTCGGTCGCCGAAATTTCCAAGACCCTCGGGCTCAGTCCAAAAACCATCAGCACTTACCGTTCCCGGATTTTGCAAAAAATGGGGCTGAAAAACAGCGCCGAACTTATGCATTACGCCTTCGAACACCAGTTGGTAAGTTAGGGCAGTCGCCCCTTTCACACCCCTTCTCGTTGCTGATACTCTTCTTTTGTAATTTTGGAATGATGGTATTGTAGCTCATGATTTTGTTTCGCCAGATGGCTCCGCTTATCCGCCCCTACCGCGGGCGGCTGATCGTGGCGCTGATCACCACCACTCTCTTTACACTTCTCAGTCTGCTCCCTCCGCTCTTAATGCGGTATTTGGTCGACCACGTCATTCGTCCGGGTGTCTGGGGCCTGCTTCTTCCAGCAGTCTTTGCCATGGCCTTCGTCCCCATCGCCTTTGCTGGAATCCGTTTTATCAATTTCTTTCTCATCGTCCGGATCGCCCAGCGTTTCGTCGCCGATCTCCGGTTGACACTCTATGAACGGTTTTTGAATCTCAGCCTTCGTTATCACGGCCAACATTCCGCCGGTTCCCTCATCCAACGGTTGATGAGCGACGCCGGCCAGGTCCAATCCCTCGTCGGCGGCGAAGTCATCCAAATTCTGGGCGATATGATCATTTTCGTCTTTTCCGTGATCATCGCCTTTACGCTCTCGGTGAAGCTGGCCCTGATTTGCATTCTAACCTTGGTACTCTACGTCGGAGCCTTCCGCCTCTTTTCCAAACGCATCCGGGCCGCCACTCTTTCGTATCGCAAAATCAACGATCGCATCGCCGCCCGTCTCCAGGAAACCCTCGCCGGCGTCCGCCAAGTCCGCATCTATAACAAGGAAGCCGTTGAAACCGATGCTTTTCTGGATCTAACCGCGGCGGGTCTGGAAAAAGCCGTCGAAAGCGGTATGAGTTCCGCCATGCTCAGTGCCACTTGCAGTCTGGTTTCCCATCTCGGATCCGTGGCCGTCTTTTGTTACGGCGCTTATCTCTGTTTGAAAGGCTCCCTCTCGCTCGGGGATCTACTCGCGCTGACCAGCTATGTCACCCTCGCCCTCGAACCCGCCCTGCGGCTCACGATGCTGGCCGGAACCCTTACCGAAACTCAGGTGGCCGTCCAGCGCATCTTCGAGGTGCTCGATCAGCCTCTCGACATTACCTCGCTCCCCGACGCGCCTCCCCTGCCTTCGGGGTCCGGCCGGATCGAATTCCGCCAAGTCACTTTCGCCTACACCCCCGAAACTCCGCTGTTTCAGAACTTCAGCCTCGATATCGAACCTGGTTCGTTGGTCGCGTTGGTCGGTCATACCGGTTGTGGCAAAACCTCGCTGGTCTCGCTCCTCACTCGTTTTTGGGATGTTCAAACCGGCGGGGTCTTTATTGATGGCGTCGATATTCGGAGCGTTTCCCTGTCCAGCCTCCGTCAGCGCTTCGGCATCATTCTCCAGGATCCCGTCATCTTCGAAGGGTCCCTTGCCGATAACATCGCCTATGGCCGACCCGATGCCCCCATTGCGGAAATCGAAGCCGCTGCCCGGGCCGCCGAGTTGGGTGACCTGCTCGCTGAATTGCCCGACGGTCTCAAGACCCTCCTCGGCACCTATGGCGTGCGACTCTCGGTCGGCGAAAAACAGCGGGTCGCCATCGCCCGCGCCCTACTTAAGAACCCCTCCATCTTCATCCTCGACGAGGCCACCGCCTCACTTGACAGCGAATCGGAGGCCCTTATTCAAAAGGCCCTCCAGCGCCTCTTCGCCGGACGTACCAGCATCGTTATCGCCCACCGTTTGTCCACGATTACCCACGCTAACCGGATCATTGTCATGGATAGTGGCCGCATCCTCGAAACTGGAACGCATGCCGACCTGCTCACCCGGCCGGGTGGCCATTATGCGGCGCTTTACGAGGAAATCCGCCGAGCCGGTCGTAAGGAGGGATCATCATGACCCTTCCCCAGGATCGCGTGGAATTGATCATCCGCCGCGTGTTGGACGATTCCCAGGAGCCCAGCGGCAAGTCGCCGGGCGCCTGGTTCCGCCTCTGGCGAACTTATCTCAAACCCCATCTGGGAGTGATCGCCCTGCTGTCGGCCATCATGGCCGCCTGGGGGCCCCTTCCCCTGGCCATCCCCCTCGTACAAAAGTTTGTGATCGACGACGTCCTCCAGGGAGGCGCGGCGCTGACGGATGCATCCCAATGGGCCGAGCGCCTCCCGCTCCTCGGCTGGGCCGTTCTTTGGAATCTCCTGATCTATGGCGCCTTTTTCTTTTTCCAGTGGGCGCATCAGTCGGCGTCCCTCGCCGTCAGCCAGCGAATCACTTATGCCCTGCGCAAGGATTTATACGAAAAACTCCAGCGCCTCCATATTGGCTTTTTCGATCGGACCCAAACCGGACGCCTGATGAGCCGGTTATTGGACGACGTCAATGTTCTCCAGCAAGCCGCCTCCAATCAGTTGGGCCAACTCATCGGACAATTCACCAAATTCCTCGGCGCCGCAGTGGTCATGTATTGGCTGAATTGGCAACTTTCGCTGGCACTCACACTCATTCTGCCGTTTTACATCGGCCTCTTTCTCTATTTGCGCCCCCGTATTCGCCGTACCAATATTGCCATCAGCCGCATGAATTCGCGCACCATCGGTCATGCCGAGGAACGCATCGCCGCCATCCGTGTGCTTCAGGCGTTTAATGCCGAGCGCCGTGAATTCGCGGAATTCGCCGGCCTGATTCACGATACGGTCCGTTTACAGGTCCGGAATTCCGTCTATAAATTGTCGCTCGATCTATTCGTCGCCACCCTGACCGCCCTCCTCACCGGCGCCGTCCTCTATGTCGGTGCCCGGCAAATCCAGGCGGGGCACATGTCCTTGGGTGCCGTTCTCGCCTATCTCGGAGCCATGTCCCGTTTCTTCGGCCCCATCGGACAGGTCGCCAACCTCGCGACCTACTTTCAATATGTTGGCGTCGTTCTACGTCGCGTGCTAGCCCTGATGGATGAGCCCGAGGACGTGCACTCCGGGCAGGTTAGCCTCGGTGGCATCAAAGGAAAAATCGAGTTCGACAACATCTCTTTCGCTTATCCCCGCCAACTCGATCCCGCCCTCAAAAATATCTCCTTCAAAATTAAACCCGGTGAACGCATCGCCCTCATGGGTCCCTCCGGCGCCGGCAAAACCACCCTCTTCCAATTGTTGCTGCGCTTTTATGATCCTCCTTCCGGCGTCATTCGCGTCGGCGGCGTCGATCTGGCGGAGGCAAACATCGCTTCCCTCCGCCGGCATGTCCGCATGGTCCAGCAGGAACCGTTTATTTTTTCGGGAACGTTGGCGGAAAATCTCATGTATGGCCAACCCGATGCCACTCCGGAAGATATCCGCACCGCCGCCCAGCAGGCGGAACTGCATGACTTCATCATGAGCCTGCCTGAAAAATATGAAACGCCCGTTGGCGAGCACGGTATGAGCCTTTCCGGCGGACAAAAACAACGCCTCGCTCTCGCCACCGCTCTCCTCACCAATCCCGAAATCCTGCTCCTCGATGATACCACCAGCGCCCTTGATGCCGAAACGGAAGCCAAAATCCGCGCCACGCTCGAAAAAGTTCTTCCCGGACGCACGACGCTGATCATCACCCAACGCATCGCCACAGCCCGCCATTGCGATCGGATCCTGGTTTTGGAAAATGGAATCCTGACCCAGGACGGCCATCACGACACCCTCATCGTTCAGCCCGGGTTCTATGGGCGTGTCTTCCACCAACAGGAATCGGTATAATGAGATTCGCAAAAAAACCAATCAGGTGAAAATTATGTCCGGTGAATTTGCGGTGGTCACTGAATTGAATGTTCCGATCCCCATGCGCGATGGAACCATTCTGCGCGCCAATATATTCCGCCCCGATGCTCCCGGACGATTTCCCGGTTTGATGCAACGGACTCCTTACAAAAAAAACGAGGGTGGGTACGATCGCTTTGTCCGCGCCGGATATGTCGTCATGTCTCAGGATATCCGGGGCCGATTTGCCTCTGATGGCACTTTTACCCCTTTTTACGCGCCCGAAACGAACGACGGCGAAGACGGTTACGATTCGGTGGAATGGCTCGCTGTCCAACCCTGGTGTAATGGACGCATCGGCACGTTCGGATCCTCTTATGACGCCTGGTGCCAGTGGCAACTCGCCGCGCTTCAGCCTCCCCACCTCCAGGC
>Ga0118677_10001313_pt1 | contig 53192 bp, 44 predicted proteins | sample AliMusrvi5mmetaG_FD_86154 | JGI IMG/M metagenome (GOLD analysis project Ga0118677, IMG submission 86154) | reverse complement strand
TTTAAAAGTAATACGTACTGTTTCTTTTACTAATTTTGCAATTCTGAATTATTAAATAATTTTCTTTGTATAATACTTATTATCAATATTTTAATCAGTTTTACATTTTGTTCTTTTATATAATTTTAATAAATAATGAGAAATTTCGTTTTAACTATTTCCATCCTCACTTTTTTGCTTTTATCTGGTTCAGGACCATTATTTGCCCAGGGGTATCCACGCGCTGATGTTACCAATATTGCCCTAAAGGATGCCAAAATTACCGGAATAATTACTGATGGAACCAGCAACCAGACTATTCCCTATGCAAGTGTTGCCATATACCACACAAAAGATTCAACTTTGGTAACCGGTGTTCTGAGTAAGGATGACGGAAGTTTTGTTTTGGATAAACTACCTTATGGTAACTATTATATGGTAGTCACTTTTGTGGGGTATAAAAAACATAAAGTCAATGAGATATTGCTGACATCTGCCAGAAAGACTGCTGCCCTTGGCCCCGTAAAGGTAACTACCTCAACTACTGCGCTAAAAGAAGTTGAAGTTGTTGGAAGTATCCCCCCTGTGACCTACCAGATCGACAAAAAAGTCGTGAATATTGCCCAAAACATCACTGCTTCAGGAAGTACCCTCGCAGAAGCCCTTCAAAATGCACCGTCCATTCAAACCGATGTGGAAGGGAATATTACTTTACGTGGAAGTTCAAGTTATACTGTATTAATTGATGGCAGACCTTCACCAATAGCTGGGAGCGAAGCGCTTCAGCAGATCCCTGCCAACCTTGTACAGAATGTCGAACTCATTACCAATCCTTCGGCAAAGTACGAGGCTGAAGGAAGCGCCGGAATCATCAATATTATCATGAAAAAGCAAAAGATCAGGGGCTCAAGCGGAATCGTTAATCTCACAGCCGGAACCGGAGATAAATACAGCGGTAATCTGAATCTGAGCTACAAGATATCGAAATTTAATTTTACCCTCGGAGGAGATTTTACCGATTACAATTCGAATTTTAAAAGTCATTCGAATGTCACAGATACACTGCAGCAATCCTTAAAGAAGCAAGTCATCACAGGTTCAGGAGACTTTCACCGGAAAGGGAACGGGCTTCGGGCAGGTATTGATTATGAGATCGATGACAAAAATTCACTGACTCTGACCGGAAGTTTTGGTGATCGCACTTTCGCCCGGTCTGCAAGCGGAGATTATCATGATACCTACACCTCGCCGCTCTCCAATGTTTATTATACAAACAGCCAGACTCCTCAATTTAAACGGAATTACAAATCCATTAACTTAGATTATATGCTGAAGTTTAACACTTCAGGGCATCAGCTTTCTGCATCAGCCTATTATACTTCAGGACCAAGTAACAATATCAGCTTATTACAGGTAGATACGACCAATGTAAGCGGGATCAAAACGGGGGGATCGCTCACTCAGCAATCAGCCCAAAACAGTGACCAGACCGATTTCCGAACCAAAATCGATTATTCGCTTCCAATTGGTGATAAAGGTAAGTTCGAAGCCGGGTATCAGGGCCGATATATGAATAACAACGGTTCATATCATCTTACAAACCTTGTGGGAGGTAATTGGATTGAGGATGAAGCGCAAAAGGACCTGATCAATTTTAAAGATCAGATTCAAGCCGGCTATGCCACCTATTTAAACACAATGCCTCTTTTTGATTACCAGCTGGGGATGCGTGCGGAATATGAGAACAGGTATCTTAATCAGGAAATTCAAAATAAGGTGAACAGGATAAATCGGATTGATTTCTTCCCGACTATTCACCTGACCAAACAATTACCCTGGAAACTGCAATTACAGACCAGTTATACCCGGCGTATCAACAGACCAATGCCATGGAATATCAATCCATTCATATTACACCTTGATCCTCAGACGATTCAGATGGGTAATGCCGGATTGCTCCCTGAATTTGCAAATTCATACGAGTTGAATCTGGAGAAAAAACTCAATGATGTATCCTTTGTCTCTGCTGAAGGATTTTTAAGACAAACATATGGGTTAATCCAGCAAATCAGTACTTTTGATGCTTCCTCCCAAATAACCACCAATACTTTCGGAAATATCGATCACGACCGCTCCATGGGAGCCGAGTTTATGGTTAACCTGCAACCTTTCAAATGGTTTAACCTGAATTCTTCTTTCAATATTTTTAATTATCACATGTTTGGAACTCTTGTTCCTGGTGTTGCAACCAGTACGAACACCTGGAATATCCATGTGAATCCAACTTTCCACTTTACCAAGACGACTTCAATGCAGGTGACTTATATTTATAATGCCCCGACTATTACAGCACAGGGTACCAGGTCAGGGTTTTACTCCTCAACAATCGCAATCAAACAAAATCTGCTGAATCGGAAGGCCAGCCTGACCTTGCAGATGCAAAACTTGTTCGGACGTACGATCAACTACAACACGACAGTAACTGCAAATCAATACAAATACAGCAGCTTTCAGCGTGAGTCACAGGTTTTTCTTCTGACCTTCAGTTACCGCATCAATAATTACAGAGTAGCTCAGAATCAGAGAAGAAGTCAGGAAGAATCAAATGGAAACAGGGAACAGGATATGGAATAACAGCCGTTTCAAATTTTAAAGGACTGTCAGAGCCCGCACGGAGGCTTGCGATTCCGGCCGAAGACCCTCAATGACCTTGGTTCATGTGTTAAACATGGATAAGTCATTGAGGGTTTCCTAATTTTATGCGCTAAAACCCAATTTGAAAGTTAATATTAAGTTTAGTGTTGGCTTTAAGATACAGTATCATAGTTTCACGGCACAACAGAACCGCACAAAAATCAGGATAAATGGATGGACTCCGGAGAAGAGGGTATTGAAGAACCATAAAAAACTTCAATATAAACGATAAGACCCCTAAAGATCATATTTTCAACGTTTAAAAATCGCTATATTTGTAACATAAGGCAATGAAGTCTGCCATAACTGCCTTTTTTAAAGGATGATGACTTCTACCATTCAGAATCAGTTTCTTTAACTAAGAAATATGGTAAAGCCAATTCTTATTTCCGGATTCGGGAGCTTCACCGGAACAGTTCAGCAATTTTTAATTTCCAGATATCATTCAATAAATAGGTCCCCAATTATTCAGTTGGGATTGCTTAACTACGTCCATATGCTGATGTTTCCGAAAAACTTATTTGTGCCATATCTCATTTTACGCCAATAAAAAGTTTATTGATCCTTTAAATTAACTTTAAAAGTAATCAGTTATGAAAATCGAATCAGTTACAGCAATCGAGATTCTCGATTCAAGGGGAAACCCTACCATAGAAGTTGACCTGAAACTCGAAGACGGCACCATTACCCGTGCCATGGTTCCGAGCGGAGCATCCACCGGGGAGCGGGAAGCATGCGAACTCCGCGACGGCGACAAAAAAAGGTATGGGGGTAAGGGTGTACTTAAAGCGGTAGAAAATGTAAACAAAATCATCGCCCGTGAGATTGTTGGAAAACTATTTTTAAATCAGCGCGAACTTGATTACTCCCTGATAAATCTGGATGGCACAGCCAATAAAGCCAAACTTGGCGCCAATGCCATTCTTGGCGTATCCATGGCATTTGCCCGTGCCTGTGCCATAAGTGCAGAAATCCCTCTTTACCAGTATCTTGGCGGCACCAACGCCTATCTGCTTCCTGTTCCCTGCATGAATGTGATCAATGGCGGAAAACATGCAGACAACAATGTAGACTTTCAGGAATTTATGATAGCGCCTCATGGTTCAACTTCTTTTACCGAAGCGATACGTATGGGGCAAGAGGTATTCCATGCCTTGAAAGGGGTGTTGAATTCGAAAAGGTATAGCACAGGTGTAGGCGATGAGGGCGGCTTTGCCCCTGATCTCAAATCAAATGAAGAGGCGGTGGAAGTAATTCTGGAAGCAATAATCAAATCGGGATACAAACCTGGTAATGAGATTAGTATTTGTCTTGACCCTGCAGCAAGTGAACTCTGGGAAGATGGCAAATACAAGATGTTCAAGAGTACCGGCAAATTTGTTTCAAGCGATGATATGGTCAGGTTGTGGGAAGAGTGGGTAAATCAATATCCGATTGTTTTACTTGAAGATGGTTTGGCTGAAAATGACTGGAATGGATGGAAAAACCTGACTCAGGTACTGGGTAAAAAGATTGAAATTGTTGGAGATGACCTTTTCTGTACCAACAAAGCTATTTTGCAGGAGGGGATTGAAAAGGGCGTTGCAAATTCAATACTGATTAAACTTAATCAGATTGGAACAGTTTCTGAAACGCTTGAAACCATTGAACTTGCTTACAAAAATAGTTATAACTGTTTTGTATCACACCGAAGCGGCGAAACGATAGACAGTTTTATAGCCGACCTTACCGTGGGAATCAATTCAGGTCACCTGAAAACCGGCAGTGGTTGCCGCGGCGAACGTATCGAAAAATTCAACCAGCTTATGCGTATTGAACGTGAACTGGGCAGCGCATCACGTTTTGCCGGGAAAAAGGCCTTTAAAAATGCTTAAAATAAAATCCAACAATTGATTTATAACATTGTCTTTCATAAACCAGGAAAATCCTGGAGTAAGTCAATAACTGGCGGAGCAATTAATTGTACCTTTGAGGAAAATTTAACCTGAAATGTCCGGGAACAGGGCTAATTCAACTCGAAATTTTGTAAATAGCTGCTCAGAAGTCGATTATGAAGCTGTATTTAAAACCTATTTTCTGCCACTCAGAAAGTATGCCTGCTTATTTGTCCCGGTGCAGATAGCTGAAGATATTATTCAGGATATTCTGGTCCATTTATGGGAAAACCGGGAAAATCTAATTATTCACACGTCCCTCGAAGCATACCTTTTTCGGTCTGTTTATCACCGGTGCATCAGCTCAATTAAACTTCAAAATCTCCGATCCAGGCACCTGACACAGATTGAAATCGATTTACGGCATGATGAGATGCGTTTTTTCGATTCGGATGAGAATGAGGCGATCCGTAAACTTTTCATGAACGACCTGAATGCTGAGCTGAACCAAGCCATTAACAGCCTCCCTTCGAAATGCAGGGAGGTCTTTGAAATGAGCTTTTTGCAGGATTACCGGAACAAGGAGATCAGTGAAAAACTGAAAATCTCGGTGAATACCGTGGAGAGCCATATTACCAATGCACTGAAAGCCTTGCGGAAAAAGCTTTCCAGACTAATGTTGGTATTCATTTAATTATTGATAAGAATTTATCTCTAATCAGGCAGATTATACCATTGGCACAAAATATGGGTAGAAATAAATCACATTATAATATCTCGTCCTGTACTGAACTACAGATTTTAATCCAGTATTCTTTCAGTTAATTTTCAAAAAAATCAGATTCGTTTTAGTGGTTTTCTTTCCACTGATCGTCAATGCTGAAAATACCCAAAATGAAAGATCCCATTATTGACGATTACCAGATCCTAAAGTATCTTCAGGGAACAAGTACTCAGGCTGAGACCGAAAATATCCGCTTATGGCTGTCAAAATCGGAGGAAAACCGCAATACCTACTTTCAATTGAAAGCGTTATGGCATGCCTATAAGGATAATTTCGAAAATGATCAGCTTAACCTCGAAAATTCACTCCTGGCTTATCGCGCCCGCATCAGTCAACCCAAAAAAATCTCATTTTTCAGCGTAGCTATCTCCAAAATGATTTCAACCTTATTTGTTCCAAACCAATCTATTATTTCAAACCGGAATATCCGGAAGAACTAAATGGAAAGGAACTTTCTCGATGCCAGCTTTAAATTGAACCCCGACTTATTTTGACCAAGTCATGAGATATAATCAACTAATTTTGCTTTTTATCCTATTCCTGATCTCCATTTCCCAAACCTATTCGGAAGTAAATCACAGTGAATCATTCTATAGGAAGAAACTGACGGATGCAGAAGCGGTGTACTTTTCGTCGGATAATTATAAGATCACCTCTGACGGGAAAACCGATATTTCTAATCTGCTTCAAGGCGCGATCAATAAATTGAAGCTGGAAAAGAATTTTGGAATTATCTTCATCCCGGATGGAACCTATACCATTTCGAAAACAATCTACGTTCCGGCAGCAATCAGGCTGATTGGTTATGGGCAAAAACGCCCGGTGATTGTCTTAAAAAAGAACTCACCCGGATACCAGACACCAGTCCTCTCCGATAAGGGAGAAGCAAATTACATGTTCTGGTTTACCAGCAGTGTTGCAGAACCACAAAAACCGGTAAACGATGCCGGGGCCGGAACATTTTACAGCGCATTATCGAATATTGATCTGAAAATTGAAGACGGAAATCCCGAAGCAGTGGCATTAAGGACCCATTATGCCCAGCACAGTTTCATCTCTCATTGCGATATTTCAATCGGCAAGGGGAAAGCGGGAATGTTTGATGTGGGGAATGAAATGGAAGATGTCGGGTTTTATGGAGGTGATTATGGAATTTATACGACCAAAGCATCTCCCGGCTGGCAGTTTATGATGATCGACACACGGTTTGAGGGTCAGCGCAAGGCGGCTATAAAAACCAGGGAAGCGGGATTAACGATTATCCGGATGTCCGTGAAGAATGTTCCAAGGGTAATTGCGGTAGAGTCCAATTTCTGGGAAAAACTGTTCATGGAAGATTGCCAGTTTGTGAATGTATCAGATCCGGCGATTTCATTTGATAATGAAGAGAATGCCAATATGCAGGTCAACCTGCGGAATATCACCTGTCAGAATGTTCCGGTGCTGGTGAAGTATTTCAAGAGTAACCGCCAAACTGCAGCTCCGGCAAAAATCTACAGGGTCAGGAAGTTCATTTATGGTTTACAAATGAATGATCTGGACCAGACCCCACGAACGGAGACCACCTATGATCCTGAAAATCTAAGTAAACTACCTCTTCCGGCGCATTCGGATATTCCGGAATTTCCCGTCATTGAATCATGGGTAAACCTCAGGACGCTTGGTGCAAAAGGTGATGGTGAAACTAACGATACAAAAATTATCCAGGAGGCCATTGAAAATCATGATAACATTTACGTACCTCAGGGAATCTACCGGATAAGTGAAACAATCAGACTAAAACCAAATACCAATATGATCGGTTTACACCCCATCGCGACCCAGTTTGTGATTGGAGAAAGCACACCTGCTTTTAGTGGTTTCGGCGCTCCGGCTCCTATAATTGAAGCGCCAAAGGGTGGAAAAAATATTCTCAGCGGAATCGGTCTTTCAACAGGTGAATACAATTACCGGGCCTTAGCCTGTAAGTGGATGGCTGGTGAAAAGTCGTTGTTGAATGACGTGAAGTTCATAGGCGGTCATGGGTCCATGCGCAAATGGCCTTACGTTCCATGGCGCGGTTATGGGGAGGCCGGGGAAAAACCGGCACAGGTTCAGGGGCCTGACCCTGCCTGGGATACTCAGTACTGGAGTTTGTGGATCACAAATGGCGGTGGGGGCACCTTTAAAAATATCTGGACAGCCAACAGCTATGCCACATCTGGCATTTATGTATCAAACACCTCAACCCCATCGCAGATTTATGCGTTGTCGGTGGAGCATCACGTCAGAAATGAAGTGCGGTTTGATCACGTTTCGAACTGGAAAGTTTATGCCCTTCAGCTGGAGGAGGAGAGCCGCGAAGGACCCCAGTGTCAGCCCATGGAGGTGATAGACTGCTCCGACCTGTTATTTGCAAATCTTTACATGTTCAGGGTAATCCGGGTTAAGACACCCTATCCTTATTCGGTCCGGACCTGGGACTGCCGGAATAGCGAAATGGTGAATGTCCATAATTACAGCCAGGTAAAATATACAACAGACAATCCTGTTTACGACATAAATACGAATACGGAGGTGCGTCCTGCGGAATTTGCCCGGTTGCAAATCAGCGGAGAAACTCCAAAAAACTGGGATACGGAATCTTCAAAAAAGGTGAAGACCCTCGCTTCCGGTTTTGAGTTTGCCGAAGGGATGTGCAGTGACTCAAAGGGGAATATCTATTTCGCCGAACAGCGGATGAAACGGATTTACAAATGGTGCGCAGAAACCAATTCGCTCCGGTTGCTCGCCGATTTTCCATGGGAACCCTTGTCGCTTGGATGTGATTCCAAAGATAATCTGCTGGTTGTTTTCAGGTACAACCCGCAATTTGGCAACCTGGTAAATGGCGTGCAGGAAAAATTCGAAAATCCTGCCGATGCTTCAGGGACCTCTTTCAGCGGATGGGGGAACTCAGGGTTTGGAACTTTGGTCTACTCAATCAATCCAAATCATCCTGATGAAACGATTCAACTCCTGGAGAAGGTTCCGATAGAATCGGTCAAACATGTTATCAAAGCGTTATATCCTTCCAACCGATGGAGAGACGGTCATGATTTTAATTCGGTATCAGTCAACAGAAACGAGTTTTGCTACGTAGCACCGGATGGGGTTACCATTATTCCTGTCTGCTTTGATCTTGCCCGTGCGACTTCACTGATTGAAGCCTCTCCCGGAAAACCATTGTATGCATCTGACGAATATAACAAACGAACGGTCCGACTCGATGTCGATGCGCATGGATACCTGTCGAACCTTTCCTATTTTGCTGAAAAAGGGGAATTTAATGCCATAACTGATACTAAAGGAAATGTATATGTGGCCGACGGAGAGGTGTATATTTATGATACAAAAGGTCAGCAATCAGCGATGATCCATATTCCTGAAAGACCATCATCCATGGCATTCGGGGGAAAAGATCATAGCACGCTTTTTGTTTCCGGACGATCGGGATTATATTCCGTAAATACCAACCTTAAATAGCCTGAAGAGATGAGAAATCACAATTGGATTAACTTTCTGAAATACTCATTTTCATTGATTCTCGTCCTTTGTTTTATTCAAAAGACTAACGCACAATCATTTTTGCACACACAGGGAAAAGCGATTGTCGATGAAAGCGGTAAGAAAATTCTACTGCGTGGGGTAGGTCTTGGAAACTGGATGCTCCCCGAAGGATACATGTGGAAATTTGGCAAGGATGGCGACCGTCCCCGTAAAATTGAAAAGGTTGTCTCCGATCTTATTGGTATAGACAAAGCTGATAAGTTCTGGAAATCGTTTCGCGAAAATTATATCACGGAAGCAGACATCAGGCGAATTGCTGAGTTGGGCTATAATTCGGTCCGCCCCGCATTGAATGCAAGGCTTTTCCTAACCGAAGGAGAAAACAATCAAGTTGTGGACGAAGGGTTTATGCTCCTTGACAACCTGGTTTCATGGTGTAAAAAGTATAATTTGTATGTGATTATCGATATGCATGCGGCACCCGGCGGGCAAACGGGACAGAATATCGATGACAGTCCAAATAATGAGCCTGAATTGTTTATGAATCCCAAAAACCAGGATTTGCTTGAACAACTCTGGGTTAAAATAGCAGAAAGATACAAGGATGAACCCACTGTGGCTGCCTATGATTTATTGAATGAACCGTTGCCCGAAATGACAGGTGCTGCAGCCAAATACAAAGATCAGCTGGTCCCGGTTTATGAGCGATTGATAAAAGCTATCCGTGCAGTGGACAAAAAACACATGATTACCCTGGAGGGTTATAACTGGGCCAATAACTGGTCAAATTTCGGTAAGCAACTGGACAACAACGTAGTTTACCAGTTCCACTATTATTGCTGGAACCGCCCCGATCAGCTGAACGATATTAGCCATTTCCTCGAAAAGCAGCAACAGCTCAACGCCCCGGTCTGGGTGGGTGAAACCGGTGAAAAAGACAATGCCATCTATTTTGCGACCACCCAGTATCTCGAAAAAAATAACATCGGCTGGTCGTTCTGGCCCTGGAAAAAGATGGATACCAAAAACACCCCCTATTCCATCAAGACTCCGTCGGGATGGAATGAAATTGTTGCCTTTACTAAAACCGGGAAAAAACCGGCCTCCACCGTTGATGCAAAAAAGATTTTCAATGAGTTTCTCGAAAACATCCGGCTTAAAAACTGTGTCTATTATCCCGACGTGGTTAATGCGATGTTCAGACGACTTCCTGTCAGGATTGAAGCTGAAAACTATGGTCATGACGGCTACCTGAAATCCTACTTTGTTAAGGATACACTAAAAAAATCAAAGACCTACCGTATTAATGAGCCGGTTCCGGTTGATATTACAGGAAAAGACAAATCGGGACAATGCATCAAATTAGCTTCCGGTGAATGGGTGATTTATAACTGCTACTCGAGTTCAAACTCAGCGAAAAGTCTGACGATCAGGGCAAAGGCGTCGGAGCAACCTGCACAGATTATCCTCTCGGTGAACGGAACCAGTGCTACCCTTAAAATCGGATCGGCTGATTGGGCAGACTTCAGAATAAAACTGAATACTCTTCAGTTTGTTCAGGGAGAAAATCTGCTGAAGGTACTGGTCAAAAGTGTAAATATACAGCTTGACTGGATCGATATTCAATGAAAACACAGACAAAAAACGTTATGAGCACTCCGGGAACATCGATTAAAATTGGGGTATTACTATTCACATTGTTATTCATGGCAGGTTTGGATCACGTTGCAGCCCAACAAAGAGCTTTTAAAGTTCTGGTTGTTGCCTCTGCCGATCCCGATCACGATCCGATGATTATCCAGGCAAAACCCTTTCTCGAAAAGATTGCAGCTGAAAATCACTTTCTGCTCGATTTCACCCGCGACTCCCGGCTTATAAATGATGAAAATCTGAACCAATACCAGGTTATTGTCCAGTTGCACCTGGCACCCTTCGACATGAACCGGAGTGAGCAGATGGCCTTGCAGCATTTTATCTCGCGTGGCAAAGGTTGGGTTGGGGTCCATGCCGCCGGCCTCACCGGGAAACAATTTCTGGGTCCAAACACCCCCTACTGGCAATGGTTTGAGAAGTTGATGGGCGGCATAGTTTATTCACCCCATCCGGCTAAGCAGATAGGGGTTTTGGATGTGGAGGACCGCACTCATCCCGTTATGAAAAACCTTCCGGCCTCATTTAGCATCCTAGATGAGTGGTATGAATTTGACAGGAGTCCCAGGCCCAGGGTTCATGTACTGGCGACGGCGCGGGAAAGTTCCTACAAACAGGTTATACCCATGGGAGACCACCCTATAATCTGGACAAATCCCGATTATGACCGGGCTATTTATATCGGCATCGGGCATGATGTTTCGGCCTGCGAAAATCCAAATTTCGCGATCCTGATGCGCGATGCCATTTTCTGGGCTGCATCACCGGTTCCGGACAAAGAGCAAGTCAAACTTGATCATTCACTCAATCAAAAGATTACCATTTTAAATAACCAGGTGGCCTTCGATCTGAAAGGACCCAAGAGGGCCATTGTAAAGAGTGATGAACCCCTCCCCGAATCAACTGCTTTTGACCTTGTTGACGCTTTGACCTTTGAAAAGGTTTTCTCAGGAAGACTGTCTCCGGCCATCGAGGTAAAAGAATGGTTTCCAGGAGTATTTTATTCAAAGGCAGATTTCTCTTCCTTTGAGAAACCGGGATTGTATACAATTGTAATCAGAAAAGAGGGCAAAGCATATTCATCCTATGATTTTAAGATTGATGATCAGGCCATTGGGAAAACAGCCATTCCTGCCATTATCAATTTCTTTTCCCATCAGCGATCCAATTCACCCCAGGAAATTGAGGCCGACAAGCACCTCCGGCTTTATGGAAGTGACAAAACGGTCGATTTACATGGCGGATGGTGTGATGCATCGGGTGACATCAGCAAATATTTTTCCCATCTGGCCTATACCAATTTCATGTCGCCACAGCAGATACCTATGGTCACCTGGTCATTGGCAAATACGGCTGAAACTACAACCAAACTTCTGAAGGAGATTAAGGCAGAAGAGCCGTTAATCAGTGAGGCGCTTTACGGGGCCGATTATATCCTGAGGTCACTTGCGCCAGAAGGTTATTTTTACATGACCGTTTTTTCTTATTTCAATAAAGACCCCAGTGCCAGGCGTGTCGTAGGATTACTCGCCGACAGCAAAACGACTTCGGATTATCAATGCGCTTTCCGGGAAGGGGGCGGAATGGCAATCGCAGCCCTGGCCCGCATTTCACAATGGAAAAGGGATGGGGATTTTACCTCTGCCCAGTATCTTGCCGGGGCTGAAATGGGGTTCGCCCATCTTCTTGTCAACAGCACCAAATACGCTGACGATGGAAAAGACAATATAATCGATGATTATTGCGCACTTATGGCAGCCTCCGAATTGTGGATTGCAACCGGCAAGGTTTTATACTGCGTTGAAGCCCGTAAACGGGCCAAAAACCTCGCCCGACGAATGACTCCCGATGGATACTTTCTGGCCAATGATGCCAATCGTCCGTTCTGGCATGCATCCGATGCAGGCTTACCCGTTATTGCCCTGGCACGGTACCTTGATGTTGAAAAAGATCGTGGTTTCCGTAAATCAGCACTTGAAACCATTAAAAAAGTGCTCGATTACAATCTGAGAATTACCGGTGAAGTGCCTAATCCGTTTGGCTATCCGCGTCAGAGTTTCCTCTACAAAGGAAAAGTTCAAGACGGCTTTTTTATTCCTCACGAAAATGAAAGTGGTTGGTGGTGGCAGGGGGAAGATGCACGGTTAGGCTCGCTTGCTACGGCGGCTATTATCGGCGGACGACTCGTTTATCCCGGCCATGCCGCATTCGGCGTGAACCAGCAACTGGCGGAATATGCCAGTCACCTGGTATCATGGGTATTGGGGTGTAATCCATTCAATATCTGCCTGATGTATGGCTACGGCCAAAATAATGTCCCCTATATGAGTTCGATGTACGGACATGGCTCGGGCAGAGGTGGCATATCGAATGGAATTACGGGGAAAGACGGGGTTGGAGACGGATTGGGCATCGACTTTAAAATGGAAGATCACGGCAATGAATGGCGCTGGAGTGAACAGTGGATTCCTCACACTGGTTGGTTTCTGCAGGCTGTGGCGGCAATGTCTTCGGATAAATAGGAGCTAAAAAGAGGATCTCGCAAAGGCGCGAAGAAGCAAAGAAAAATTTGGCGGCTTTGCGAGATATATTCAGACAGACATTTGAGATAACGAAAATTCTTTGCGACTTAGCTCAATCAATTGACGGATGCGAGATATTTTTTAGGGCAATAATTTATCGATAATACGAATTCCCAGAAAAGCATCAAAAAAAGAATTAAATATACAATTTCCAATAATTCACTTATGAAAAGCTTATTCATCAAAATGATTGCAATTCTGGGAATGATCATTGCACTTAACGGAAACTCGTTTGCCATATCACCCAAATTTAAAGTGCTCATCCTTGCCGAACGCGGAGGTTACCATGAAGGTTTTGTCACGGCAGCCCTCGACTGGCTGGACAAACTGGCCGCTGAAAAAGGGTTTGAATTCACGGTAGTCAATAACACCGACCTCATCAATCAAGACTATCTCTCTAAATACAAGGTTTTTATGCAAATGAATTATCCGCCATACATGTGGACCGATCAAGCAAAAGCAGCTTTTATAAAATATATCGAAGAAGGACAAGGCGGCTGGGTCGGTTTTCACCATGCTTCACTTCTGGGCGAATTTGACGGCTATCCGATGTGGAACTGGTTTTCCGGTTTTATGGGGGGAATCAGGTACAAAAACTATATTGCGGCCACCACATCAGCCAAAGTAAATGTGGAGGAAAACCAACATCCCGTGATGAAAGGGGTTCCTTCATCCTTTGTAATTCCGGATGAAGAGTGGTATACCTTCGATAAGAATCCCCGGCCAAATGTTCATGTGCTTGCATCGGTGGATGAATCAACTTACACCTTAGTTACAGAGATCAAAATGGGAGATCACCCCGTGATCTGGGTCAACGAAAAGGTGAAAGCACGCAATGTCTACTTTCTCATGGGGCACCATGCCCACCTGCTCAATTCTGTAGAATTCAAAACGATGGTCACTAATGCTATTATATGGACAGCCGGCCAGTAATCCGGATTCAAATATAAATACAACATTTTAGTTATGCGAAAATACTTAATTGCCACCCACGGAACATTTGCCGGCGGAATCAAATCATCCATCGACCTGATCCTGGGTGAAACTGAAAATGTATTCCTGATCCAGGCCTATCTGGAGGAGAATAAATCGCTTCAGGAGGAGATTCAGAATGTTCTCAAACAAATCAATCCGGAGGATGAGCTGATTGTATTTACCGATCTGATGGGGGGGAGCATCACCAATCAGATCCTTCAATTTGGCCTGAAGGAGAATGTCTACATCCTGGCAGGGGTGAACCTTCCCCTTTTACTCGATATCCTCCTTGCCCATCCGGAAACTCCGGTCTGTAAGGTTATTGAAACAGGACTTGAAAATGCCAGAGAGCAGATGGTTTTTGTAAATAAACTAATAAATACTAGCAAAGAGATCTATGATTAAATTATTACGTATTGACGACCGGCTAGTGCATGGCCAGGTGGCATTCACCTGGGTTTCGGCTTTGGGTATTGACTGTTTAATGGTGGCCAATGATCAGGTTGCCAAAGACGATTTTCTGAAGTTGACCATGGGACTTGCCAAACTACCTTCGGCCAAATTGTTGATTTTAAACATGCAGAATGCAATAACCTGGCTGAATGATCCGAGGAGTAAAAACATGAAGATCCTGATCCTCGTTAATTGTGTGAATGATGCTTTCGTCCTCGCTGAAGGGGTGGCTCAGATTGAATCGGTCAACTTTGGCGGTATCCGCACAAGAGAGGGAGCGAAACTTATTTCAAAGGCGATCGCGATAACTGAAGAGGATATGGCGGTCATTCATAAAATGGCAGAAAAAGGGCTGGAGCTCGAAATCAGGCAGGTTCCGACCGATAAGAAACAAATGGTGCAACATTTAATTTAGGGAGGACTTAAAGTGATCATTACCTATCTGTTAATCACGCTTATTGCAATGTTCGGCCACCTCGAAGATTTCCTGGGAACCTCTTTGCTGAGCAGGCCGCTGGTTCTTGGACCGTTGGTTGGAATCGTCCTTGGAGATATGACCCAGGGGATAATCATCGGAGCAACGCTGGAACTGATCTTTATGGGAAATATAAAGGTTGGTGCTGCCATCCCGCCTGATGTAATCAGCGGTGGGGTACTTGGCACCGCCTTTGCGATCATGTCAGGTAAAGGTCCGGAAATTGCACTGGCGATTGCCGTCCCCGTATCCATTTTAGCAGAAATGGTCATCAGCGGACTGTTTGTTTTCCGTCCAATGTTCAACAGCCGGTTTAACCGATATGCAGAGGAGGGGAATTACCGGAAAATTGAATGGCTTCATATTGCCTCCGGACTACTCAAGCCATTGATGATGGGGCTCATTATCTTTCTTTCGCTTCAACTGGGCGCCGGTGTGATGAAATCGTTTCTCGATGCGATCCCGCCATGGGTACAGTCAGGATTACAGGTGGCAGGGAACATGCTTCCGGCAGTCGGATTTGCGCTACTAATGAATCTGATGTTCAACAGCAAGGTTGCCGCTTATTTCTTCCTGGGATTTATCCTGGCCAGTTATCTTAAACTTCCGATGATTGCCATTGGCGGACTGGGTGTGATCGCTGCGCTGATCATTACCGGAACCCAACAAAAAAATACAACGGCAGATGACATGGGTTTTGATGATATGCCTGAAGGAACTGAACACAGCACCAATTCGCTGATTTCGAAAAACGATCTGCGGAAGGTTTTCTTCCGCTCTTTGGCTCTGGAAGCGAACTTCAACTTTGAGACCTGGCAGAATACCGGTTTTGCATTTTCGATCATTCCGGTTCTCAAACGGTTATATACCACAAAAATCACTATGGCCAGGGCGTTGAAAAGGCACCTGGCATTTTTTAATACGGCACCCCATGGTTCAACACTTATTTTAGGCATTGTTTCTGCAATGGAGGAACAGAGTTGTCAGCAGGAAGATTTTGATAAAGAATCGATCAACGGTGTAAAGCTCGGGTTGATGGGACCGTTGGCGGGTGTTTTTGATTCATTCTTCTGGGGTACCCTCAAAGTCATTGCTGCCGGTGTCGGTGTCTCACTGGCGTTAAAGGGGAGCATTCTTGGACCACTGCTTTTCCTGCTGATATTTAATATTCCCCATTTTCTGCTTCGGTATTACCTGACATTTATTGGTTACTCAGCCGGGAACAAATTTCTCCAGAACCTGGCCAAAAGCAATATCATGGATAAGCTTACCAAAGGCGCCTCAATCCTTGGGTTAATGGTAGTCGGAGCTATGCCAGCCATGCTCATGCCGGTTAAAACGCCCTTAAATATTGGCTCGGCTGAATCGCAGGTCGCCGTTCAGAGTGTTCTGGATCAGCTAGTGCCAAACATGATCCCGCTGGCCCTTACCTTCCTGGTTTTCTATTTCGTAAAACGGAATGTAAAAACGACCTGGCTTTTGCTTGGAATCCTGGCCCTGGGATTTATTGGAAGCATTTTACACCTTATTTCTTAAACCATGGATGGCAAAAACATGATAAAAGGAACCGGAGTCTCACCGGGCATTTCGATCGGGATAGCACACATTCTGAAGAAAGACGATGACGGCCTTTCCGGAATTATCATCCAAACCAATGAAGCCAGGGAGCTGGAAATCGAAAAATTCAATCAGGCAGTTGTTTCGGCAATCAGGGAAGTTGAAACAATCCGATTGAATACGAGCTTTGATCTGAAGCCGGAAGATATGGATATTCTTGATACCCAGATTGAATTCCTGGGGGATCCCCAAATAGCGGAAGATGTCCACGAGAAAATCAGGAACCATTTCAGATCAGCTCATGATGCTGTCATCGAAGTTATTGATGCCGCTGTTGAGATGTTCCGGAATATGGATGATAAATATTTAAGTGCACGTGCGGCAGATCTCCGGGATATCGGGAACCGCATTTTAAGGAACCTGAATACCGGCAGAGCATCATTTGGTCCGGATTTTGGCGAAAATACGATTCTGATCGCCGAAGATCTGGCTCCTTCTGATACCATAACCCTCGATACCACCAGAGTGGTAGGCTTCGCCACCCGGCTTGGCGGCCGGACTTCCCATACAGCCATCATTGCAAAGGCAAAGGGGATCCCGGCCGTCGTAGCCTGTGGTTCTGAACTTTTGAATATTCGGATTGGTGAGACCGTTATCCTTGATGGCACAACCGGAGAATTAATTATAAACCCCGGGTCAGAGATAATGGGTGTTTATAAAGCCAAACAGGTGAATATTTTGAATGAAAAGGCTTTATTAAGATCACTTAAAGACCTGCCTGCCGTCACCACCGATGGCCACCGGTTTAAGCTGTATGCCAATATTTCGAATGCAGCAGAGCTGGAACAGGTCTTTGAAAACGGGGGTGAAGGGGTTGGACTTTTGCGGACTGAAATGCTTTTCATGGGCAGGGACTCCTTCCCTTCTGAAGAGGAGCAATTCAATTTTTATAAACAGGTAGCCATAAAATCCAAAAACAGACCGGTGATCATCCGGACTCTCGATATTGGCGGTGACAAACAACTCCCCTATTTCGGAATCCCACCGGAAAACAACCCTTTTATGGGTTACCGTGCGATCCGGATCTGTCTGGATCAACAGGAGATCTTCTTCACACAACTCAGGGCGATATTAAGGGCAAGCGTTTTTGGGAATTTGAAGATCATGTTTCCGATGATTTCAAATCTATCCGAGGTTAAACAGGCAAAGGAGTGCGTAAACGAAGTAAAACTGGAATTGAAAAATGCAGGTATTGACTTTGATCGTTCAATCGAACTGGGCATTATGATTGAAATACCAAGTGCTGCTCTGATTGCCGATATCCTGGCCAGGGAGGTTGATTTTTTCAGTATTGGCACCAACGATTTATGCCAGTATACGCTTGCGGTTGACCGGATGAATGGTAAAGTTTCAGCGTTATACACCCATTTTAATCCGGGTGTTCTGCGGTTAATCAGTTACGTGATCGAACAGGCGCATAAACAAAACAAGCCAGTCGGCCTCTGCGGAGAGATGGCCTCAGACCCACTGGCTGCTTTATTATTAATGGGTATGGGGCTGGATGAATTTTCAATGAGCCCAAGGTCCATTCCATCCATTAAAAATATCCTGGTTAAAAACAGCCTTGCCAAAGCCAGGGAGGTATTCAAAACGGTAATGGAGATGGACGATCCGGAAACTATAATCAATTATTTGGAGGAGGTTATCATATGATTTCAAAGGACTATACCATACTTTCGCCGCAAGGGATTCACGCCAGGCCTGCCACAGCTCTTTTAAAACTTACAAGACATTTCAAATCAACCATTTGCCTCCAAAAAGATGAGAGGCTGGTACCCCTCAGAAGTATGCTGAATATCCTGGCCCTGGCCATCCAATGCGGGGATACAATATCTGTAATCATTGATGGTGAGGACGAATCGGAGGCAGCTCTTTCCATCGATAACTTTTTCAATGATTTACTTAAGCATCAATAGGGAAGATTTAAAAAATCCGATTGGAGCCATTGGCACGATTCATTTTGTAATAATGGAATATAATTCTCGTCATAAAAACAGTCTCGAAAACAGTGTGCCTTTGGTGCGGAATATTAAAGATGAATCGAACCGACGGTTCTCCGGATTACTTTTTTTCAGTTTCAACGGATTAAAATCCGGTTTTCAATGCCGGTCTAGGCAACGCCTATAAATCAATTATTTATCAGGTTCAAAAAAATAAAAATTATGAAAATTACAATTACCAAAAACGAGCAGGAATTTGATACAGGGGCTGCCTGGCGCATCATCGCCCAGATGCTTGAGAAGCCAACAGCAGTTATTGGCCTTTCGACGGGCCAGACAACGATGGGAATGCACGCCCTCGTCTCAAGGATATTCGCTCAGTATCCGTTTGATGTATCCCGGATTACACTTTTCAATGTCGACGAGCTTACCAATCTGCCGCGGGAATATGCCGGAAGTTGCTACACCATGATTTTAAATCAGTTGGCAGGTCCGCTGGGAATACCTGAGGCGAATTTCATCATGCCTCCTACCCTCTCTGACGATTTTGAGGCTGAATGCCGGTTGTTTGAGCAACGGCTTGCGGAACGAGGCGGAGCAGACCTGCAGATGCTAGGGATTGGTGCCAATGGTCATATTGGGATTAACCAGCCCGGGACTCCCTTCGAAAGTGAAACCTGGGTTTCGCCCATGGATCCCGATTTCGAAGCCCGTGTACGCCGTGAAACACACGTTCCGCCTGAAACGGTTTTGGGCGGATTAACACGCGGAATAAAAAATATCATGCACACCAGGAAGCTGATTCTTATCGCCAAGGGAGTCCACAAAGCAGAAATTATCGAACAGGCAATCTTGGGACCGGTAACAACAGACATTCCGGCATCCATTGTTCAGCTCCATCCAAACTGTGAAATTCTCCTTGACGCTGAGGCTGCCTCACAGATTATTGGCAAGATTGCTTTAATCAATACTAACCACTGATATCCAATGTCTTATGAAGGAATCTTAAGTTCACCTTAATCTAAAAATACGGTGACGGAAAATCGCGAAAATGCAAATTAAAATGACGATAAGTTTCAGAATAAACATCGCCATATCCCTGAATTTATGATTATTTGACATCCGTAAATGGCCGGGGGACTTTCTCGCCTGGAAAGTTCCGGTATTTGCCAATCTGATTTTTCCTGATTTTTTAGCGATCATTTTTAAAATTCTTATCTGTTACAAGATTATAGCCTGACTGAACTTTAGTAATCAATTATCATTCTTTTTTTGAACTTTTAGAGCACTTTCAAGGTTTATGGATTATTAACATCTTGATAACACTGCCCAAATGTGATATGGTGGTTAATTGATTAATTTCGCTTTGTGTTTAAATACTCTATTTTTTGATTTGAAAGAACGTAAGAATCATATTATCTACTCCTGGGTACTTCTTCTCTTTTTTGTTGCGGGTCAGGTTATTCTGTATTCCCATCATCATGGAGCAGAAACAGCGGTATTCAAAACAGAGCATCAATTCTCAGGCAAGAGCGTATCTGAAAAATGTGGACTCTGTGATGCCATGCGCTTTAACAGCATGGAAATCAATCAGCCAGTTTTCTTTGACCATGTTTTGACATTTAATTTCTACTTCATAAATCATACGGTCAATTTTGGCAGTGTTTCTCTGATCTCGTCAGCTGGCCGCTCCCCTCCACTTTCATAGTTTTTTCCTCCCGGTTTCTTCTGTTTATTTCCTTCTGCCCCATCGGGCATTATTTTCTTTTAAAATTACTATGAAATTAAAGCTATTCTATTGTTTTGTATTCCTGTCTGTAAATATATCTGCATTTTCAATTGGTACCATCAGAAAAGACCTTGTTGAAGATCAAATTGCAGGGAATTTAACCGGCATCGTCACCGATAAGGCCGACGGAAAACCAATACCCGGAGTATTGATCTCAATTCCTGATCTTAAAACGGGAACCGTTACAGATATTGACGGGAAATATACCATAAACCGAATACCTAAGGGGAAATATTTGGTGCAAATCAGCTATTTGGGCTATACAACATTGAACCAGACATTTAACGGAGCAAAAACAACGGTCCTGGATGTTCAGCTGATCTCCGCTTCAATTGAGACAGGGGAGGTAATAATTACAGGAGTAAGTAAAGCGACCGAAATCAGGAGAAACCCTATCCCAATGGTAGCAATTAGTAAAACCTTTATTGAAGAACATTCCGCATCAGGTAATGTGATTGATGAAATTGCTAATTTACCAGGAATAAGCGCAGTTACTACAGGGCCGAATATTTCCAAACCTTTTATCCGGGGGTTAGGTTACAACCGGGTGATTACCTTACAGGATGGGATTCGCCAGGAAGGTCAGCAATGGGGGGATGAACATGGAATTGAAGTGGATCAGAATTCCATCGACCGGGTTGAAATCATCAAAGGGCCGGCCAGTTTAACGTTTGGTTCAGATGCCATAGGAGGGGTGGTTAACCTTATTTCTCCAAATCCGGTGCCCGAAGGACAAACATTGGGTTCATTTACGACTATTTATGGAACAAATAATGGCTTACTGAATGAATCACTCCGGCTTCAGGGAAATCAGAACGGTGTGGTTTGGGGGACTGTTTTATCTGGCAAAGAGGCAAAAGATTATCAAAATCATCACGATGGGCGGGTCTATGCGACCAACTTTCAGGAAAGGGATGCAAGGGTGATGATTGGTTTGAACAAAACATGGGGATACTCCTATTTAAATGCCTCGGTTTTTGATGACCTTCAGGCGATTCCGGATGGGAGTCGTGATTCGTTCCGGCGGTTTACCAAACAAATCACCGATGCGGATGCTTATCGTCCGGAAGTTCCAGGCTCAGAACTTAATTCTTACGGAATTCCAACCTTACACCAACATGTCCAGCTATACCGTATTTACGACAACAGCAGTTTTAGCCTTGGAACCGGGAATCTGATAGTGAACCTTGGGTATCAGTTTAGCCATCGAAAGGAGTTCACACATCCGACAGAATCGGACATTCCAGGCTTAAACCTGCAACTGCAAACTTATACCTATGATTTTAAGTATAATTTCAATTTAGCAAAGGATTATGAAACTACTTTTGGAGTAAATGGGATGTACCAGCTTAACTCTTTAGGTTACAGCACTGATTTTCCTATACCAGCTTATCATCAGTTTGACATAGGCCCTTTTTTCGTTATTAAAAAAACCTTTGGAAAATTTGAACTTTCGGCCGGGGCAAGATATGATATCCGTTCTTTTAACGGAAAGGCAGCTTATGTGGATACTACCATTGTGTATTTTCCAACCCTTTATTCCGAAACTAATCCAACTTCAACTCCAAATGTCATACGTCAGTTTGGGGCTTTGAATAAAACCTTTTCGGGCACCTCAGGTGGTCTTGGAGTTACCTACCTTTTTTCTAACCAATTTCTGGTCAAAGGAAATATTGCACGGGGATTCAGAGCTCCGAGCATTGCCGAATTATCTGCCAACGGCCCCGATCCGGGTTCTAAAATCTACCATATTGGAAATAGCAGTTTTAAACCTGAGTTTAGTATGCAGGAAGATATTGGTGTTTCCCTCAATCTGCCGACGATCTCTTTAAACATTGACCTTTTCAATAATAATATTCAGCATTATATCTATCAGCAACAAGTATTGAATCCGGATGGCACTCCTCAACGTGTGGCCGCTTTCCCTCTTTATGACGTGTTTACATATACTCAAAGTAAGGCCCGGATAAACGGAGGCGAGATCGGTGTTGATATTCACCCGGTATCCTGGCTTCATTTTGAAAATGAAGCCTCCCTGACCTATGGCACCAATCTGGAAAACGGTAGTCATCTAGCTGACAGCCTTAAATACTTGCCATTTATACCACCCTTACACACCCATTCGGAGATACGCGCATCGCTCAATAAAGGATTTGGAGCTATCCGGAAAGTCTATGGCTTTTTGGGGTTTGACCATTTTGGTGAGCAAAACAGGTTCTTTTCGGCTTATGGAACAGAAACACGAACAACCGGATACAATTTATTAAGTGCAGGCTTTGGCGGCAACCTGGTAAATACCGCCGGAACAACTATTTTAAAACTGTTTTTAGAAGGAACTAACCTGGCCAATATAAATTATCAGTCGAATATGAGCAGACTCAAATATTTTGACAACCCGGTTGTTCCGGCTGGTGTAAAACCAGGCATTTTCAACATGGGTCGCAATATAAGTTTTAAGATTGTTGTTCCTTTCGATTTTTCTCAACATCACAAATCCGTTCCGGAAGCGTAAAATTTTGCAGGCTGCATATTAGTTTTGGTAATCCAGTTGAATAATATTGCATCAGGCAGCTGGCCACAGGCGAAAAATCCACAGCGGAGGTTTACTTTTTCATATATTGGTAGCGAAAAATGATATTCAAATATTGGTGTTCATGCTAATTGCAAGTAGCCATCAGCCAGTTGCAAAATCTGAACATGGGAAAAGGTTTCTAGTCATATTTTTCTGCTTATTTCATCGCATTTCTCTGCATATCCTGCTTCGAAAGTCATTAGATTTGCAGATATTTAATTTAATATGGATCCTGCCACTGACCAGTTTGCTGATGTCATTCTTCCCTTGCCGCTGGCAGGATATTTCACCTATTATGTTCCTGACGAGCTCAGGGATAAGGTGCAGCCAGGCATGAGAGTAATCGTTCAATTTGGAGTGAGGAAATTTTATTCGGCGCTGGTCCATGAAGTTCATGACCGGAAACCTGCAAACTACAACACAAAACCAATTGAATATCTGATCGATACAAGTCCTGTTGTCCCTATCGAAAGTTTTCAGTTATGGGAATGGATTGCCAGTTACTACCATTGTGCAATCGGTGAAGTCCTGAAAGCCGCCCTACCTTCAGGACTTAAGCTCGAGAGCGAAACAAGAATTAATTACAACGCCAATTATATTGAACAAACAGCGAATAAACTCACACCACGGGAGCATCTTTTGTTTGAGGCTATCCGGGAGAAACGCAGTCTTTCCATTTCTGAACTGAATAATTCGGTACTTAAGAAGAATTCAATAGCTATTGTAAAGGAGTTGCTGATCAAAGGTGCAGTTTCCGTTGAGGAAGAGATGAAGGAAAGTTACCGGCTCAAGACAATTTCAGTGATTGAGTTACCGGAACGACTTGGCAATCACCGCTCCATCAACCTGGCACTCGACTCCCTGAGAAAGGTGCCACTTCAGCAGAAAATGCTGATCGGTTTTCTGGAGCTCTCAGAAAAAATGAAACTTAATGGTGAAATTGGGGTCACCAAAAAGGAGCTGCTTAATACAACGGGTTTAAGCGCAACAGTATTCAGCGGACTGATTAAAAAAACCATCCTGACCAATGTGGATAAAACAATCGACAGGCTCGCCTCCTACCAGGGAGAGGTACAAGAGATATTTTCATTAAGTCAGGCCCAGACAGAGGCTTTGAATGAAATCAAACAATCATTCCAAAGTAACCCTGTGACCCTGCTTTACGGGGTGACCTCAAGCGGAAAGACAGAGATCTACATTAAACTGATCAAAGAATGTCTCGATAAAGGGAAACAGGTGCTTTATCTTTTGCCCGAGATTGGACTTACGACCCAGATCATTGGCCGTTTAACCCGGGTTTTCGGGGATAAAGCCGGCATATATCATTCAAAATTCAACGATTCAGAGAGGGTCGAGATCTGGAATAAGGTTCTGAATTTTGGAAAATCAAAGGCTGAAAATAATAAGAAATATGATTATCAATTAATTGTAGGGACAAGATCGGCACTGTTTCTCCCTTTTACAGATCTCGGACTGATTGTTGTGGATGAGGAGCATGAGAACAGTTTTAAGCAATACGATCCGGCACCTCGTTACCACGCCAGGGATACTGCAGTTATTCTGGGACATCTTCAGCATGCCCCGGTTTTGCTTGGTACAGCTACCCCGGCAGTTGAAACATATTATAACGCTCAGTCCGGTAAATATGGGTTGGTACTTTTGAATGAACGTCATTCCCAAATGGAGATGCCTGAGATCTTAACAGCCGATTTTAAAGATGCTTACCGCCGTCGGCAGATGAACTCACATCTTACTCCATTGTTGTTTGCTGAAATAACAAGTGCCCTTGAGCGAAAGGAGCAGGTAATTCTTTTCCAGAACAGACGCGGGTTTTCTCCGTTTATTGAGTGTAAACTTTGCGCATGGATTCCCAAATGTACTCAGTGTGATGTAAGCCTTACCTTCCACAAACACAATAATTCGCTGGTCTGTCATTATTGTGGCTACACCATGAATCATCCGGGAAGTTGCAGTAAATGCGGATGCAAAGAGTTATCAAATAAAGGTTTCGGAACGGAAAAGGTAGAGGAAGATCTGCAGGTCATCTTCCCGGATGCCCGAATTGAACGGATGGATTTGGATACCACAAGGGCTAAAAAAGGGTTTGAGAAAATTATTCATCGGTTCGAACAGGGAGAAATCGATATTCTGATTGGCACACAAATGGTTACTAAAGGCCTCGATTTTGATAATGTGAGTATCGTTGGAATCCTGAATGCAGATAATCTCCTGAATCAACCCGATTTCAGAGCTTACGAGAGAAGTTATCAACTCATGGCCCAGGTGGGAGGTCGTTCAGGCCGGAAAAACAAACGGGGAAAGGTAATCATTCAAACTTCAGAACCGACCCATCCAATAATAATCAATGTAACCGAAAACGATTATGAGGCCATGTATCGCGGTCAGATTGCCGAACGAAAACATTTTAAATATCCTCCATTTTACCGGATGATTGGTATAACTCTGAAACACCGGGAGAAAAATGAACTCGACAGGATTGCCAGAGACCTATCTTCGAAATTACGTGAACGGTTTGGATCCCGGATATTGGGGCCGGAATACCCTTTGATAAGTCGTATCAAAACACTATTTATTAAACAATTATGGATAAAAATTGAACGGGAAATCTCGGTTGTGAATTCCAAACGACAAATGCAGGAGATAATCGATCAGGTGAGGTCACGTGAAGGGAATAAAACAATACAGATCGCTGTTGATGTAGATCCGATTTAATTTTCAATATCGAAAAAATATCAACGTTGATCAAAGAGACAAATTCGAATATCTATCATTAGATCAAATAGATATAACTGTATTTTTAAATTTTTTGTTGATAATTTTGTATTATTAACAACCAATTTAAGCCATTTAGCGGGGAATGTCGGCAAATTCAGCTTAAAATGTTAATTTTGAGCCTGTCATTTTAAATCGAAAATAATGGGAAAGGTGATTGCGATAGCAAACCAAAAAGGGGGAGTCGGAAAAACGACTACAGCGATAAACCTTGCTGCCAGTCTGGCCGTTTTGGAACATCGGGTTTTACTGATTGATGCCGATCCTCAGGCCAATGCCACATCGGGCGTTGGATTTGATGTTCGTAACGTGAAAACCAGTATTTACGAATGCGTGGTAGATGATGTCGATCCAAGAAGTATCATTCTGAATACTAAAACCCCAAATTTTGATCTTTTGCCATCTCATATCGATCTTGTGGGAGCAGAGATTGAAATGCTAAACCTCCCCAACCGCGAAAGAGTCCTGAAACTGGTCATTGATAAGGTCTCGGGTGATTATGATTTTATCCTGATTGATTGTTCACCTTCATTAGGCCTCATTACTGTAAATGCCTTAACTGCAGCTAATTCAGTGATAATCCCTGTTCAATGCGAATATTTTGCACTCGAAGGATTGGGTAAATTGCTGAATACCATTAAAATCATTCAAAGCAGGCTTAATCCTGAACTTCAGATCGAAGGTTTTCTACTTACCATGTTCGATGGAAGACTTACGTTGTCAAATCAGGTTTACGAGGAGGTAAAACGACATTTCCAGGAGATGGTTTTTGAAACCATTATTTCCAGGAATATCCGGTTATCGGAGGCGCCAAGTTACGGAATTCCGGCGATCGAATATGATATCAGTTCAAAAGGTGCTCAGGCTTATCTGGCCTTTGCCCGTGAATTGCTTCAAAATAATAATATGACCAAGATCGATCACAAAGAGATTGTAGAACAATAATTTATTCTAAAAATATTTTCGCATCATGATTAAACGAAGCGCGCTTGGCAGAGGCCTGGGAGCATTAATTGAAGGCAATGACATGCCATCCGGTAATCCTGTTTCAAATGAAGTATCGATTAGCGAAATTGAGGCAAATCCATTTCAGCCACGTATCCATTTTGATGAGGAGGCGCTTTATGATCTGGCAAATTCAATTAAGGAACTTGGTATTATACAGCCAATTACTCTCAGAAAGCTGGCTGATCAAAAATATCAGATTATTGCAGGTGAGCGCCGGTTCAGAGCAGCTAAAATAGCAGGATTAACCTCCATTCCCGCCTTTATCCGGGAGGCCGGAGATGAAACAATGCTCGAAATGGCACTGGTTGAGAATATTCAGCGCGAAGATCTCGATGCTATTGAAATTGCCTTAAGTTACCAGCGGTTATTGGATGAGTGTAAGCTCACCCAGGAATCCTTAAGCGATAAGGTTGGAAAAAAACGTTCTACTATTTCCAATTATCTGCGTCTGCTCCGCCTACCGGCTGTTATACAAAAAGCAATCCGCGAACAGGAAATTACCATGGGGCATGCCCGGGCATTGGTAAATATTGAGGAACCTGAAACACAAATCATGATCTACCGGCAAGTCGTTAAATACGATTTTTCTGTCCGTAAAACTGAAGATATTGTACGTAAGATTAGTTCAGAAGATGGAGAAGGCACTCCTTCTGTTAAAAAATCCACCCCTTTCCCGGATGAATACCGTGATTTAAAAGATCACCTGACCAAATATTTCAATACAAGCGTAGTATTCAAAATCAATGAATTCGGTAAAGGGAAAATTGAAATTCCTTTTGGCGACCCCAAAGATCTTGAACGAATTATTGGAATCTTTGATAAATTAAATTCTTGAGAATCAGCTAAAATTAGCATGTTGAAAACCATTATTGCAGGGCTTTCGATTTTTTTTATTATACTTACGGGAAATCTGGAGATAAAAGCTCAGCAGATCAATATTTCGAACGACAGTTTAAAGGTAGTTACACCCCTACATAAGGTGCAACGTTCGCCAAAAAAAGCTGCAATTTATGCTGCCCTTTTTCCTGGATTGGGTCAGATATATAACAAGAAGTACTGGAAGCTCCCTGTTATTTACGGAGGGTATGCGGGGCTAATCTATGTTTTGGGATGGAATAACAATAACTATAAAGATTATTTTCAGGGTTATCGGATTATCGCTCAATATACGAGCATCGTTGGAATGAAACCTGCGGATCTGTTATACCTGAATAATCTGATCAAAAACCCGTCGATTAGTCTGAGTGATCCGGCAACATTTACTTATGTAGCCACTCAGCTAAAAAGCGGAAAGGATTTTTACCGAAGAGACAGGGATTTAACAATCATTTGCATCGCGGCACTTCATGTTTTAAGTGTAATCGATGCCAGTGTTGATGCCAACCTATTCGACTTTGACATCAGCGATGACATCAGTATGAAGATTGAGCCAACTGCTGTAAATTGGGGAAACCAAAATCTGGCAATGGGTTTACATCTGGTAATACATTTTTAAAAAAGAAAAGTCATGAAGATTACAAATTTTGGAATTCTGGTTTTATCATTGTTGATTTTCACGATCAATTCTATGGCTCAGGTTAATAACAACCAGCCAAACTCATCCATTAATACTGCTGAAACTCATTGCGCCGATTCTCTAAAATCTAATCTCACTGATACTATTCCCATTGATAATCTGGATAACATTTTATCTGACAAGCTCGATTCGATGGTTAATACATGGTATGTACAAAATGCCTTCCCCGTTGACAGTCTGAGAAAAGCCTGCACTGCTGATACCCTCCAAAAAGATTTGCCCGATTCAGTATATATCAGCCGTCTTCAAAATTTAGACTCCTATATTCCCCTCCCCTACAACGAATCAGTTAAGAAATTTATCAATTTTTACTTCAACAGGCGCCGGGGAATGGTATCAATCATGATGGGGCTGACCAATTACTATTTTCCGCTTTTTGAAGAAGCACTAGCCAGGTATGACCTTCCTGCAGAGTTGAAATATCTTCCAATTATTGAATCGGCCCTAAATCCGAAAATCGTATCCAGGGCTGGCGCCTCCGGACTTTGGCAATTCATGCACGGGACTGCAAAAATGTATGGCCTTGAGATCAATTCCTACATCGATGAACGGAACGACCCGATAAAATCGACCGATGCTGCAGCACGCTATCTCAAAGATCTTTACGCTATTTATGGCGATTGGCATGTTGTTATCGCTGCCTACAACTGTGGTCCTGGAAACATCAATAAGGCAGTGCGCCGCTCCGGAGGAAAACAAGGTTATTGGGAAATCTATTCCAGGCTCCCCAGGGAAACCAGAGGGTATATCCCGATCTTTATTGCTGCAAATTATGTCATGAATTACGCTAAGGAGCATAAACTGATGCCTGTCAACCCTACTTTCAAAATATTAACAGACACGCTGGTTATTAACTCCTACCTGAATTTTGAACAAATTGCTTCAGTGCTGAATATTCCCATTATGGAAATCAGACAGTTGAATCCCCAATATAAAAGAGATATTATCCCTGCAAGAGCTGATAAACACTTTGTACTTAAATTGCCTATTGATAAAATCTCGCCATTTATTGATAGCCAGACTCAGATTTTTGCCTTTAACCGTGATAAATACTTTCCAAATAATCAGATAGTTCCGCTTAAAGGGGATCAGGGATCCAGATACTTTGACACGGAGGGGAAGAAAAAAATTTATTATACGGTGAAGTCGGGAGATAATCCGCGTGCCATTGCGAAAAAATATAAAATAGGAACCAGTTTATTGTGCGAGTGGAATAATATCCGGCACAATAAGGTCAAAGTAGGTCAGAAGCTGGCAATCTATGTGGAGGATAAATCTATTGTCGTTAAGAAAGGGTCAAAAAGCGCTAAAACAGAAGTTTTAAAGATAGAAGGTTCCAGGGAAACGGTCCAGAAACCAACTGATTCGATCACAGGAAAGAGTAACCTGATTGAGGAATATACTTATTATACTGTCCGGCCTGGAGATAGCCTATATACCATTGCCAAACAATTTGCAGGTGTTTCTGACAAAGAGATCAAATTGTTGAATAACATCAAAAATGCCAAAGGTCTGGTTATTGGACAAAAACTCAAAATCCCTGTCAAGGCATAAATTTATGATAATCCTTGCCCCCATTGTTCCTTAAATTGGATTAATCCTGCAATGAAGTAGCAGATGATTTACAAATCAGAGAATAAAGGGTTATTTTAGACTTTTCTGCTCTGACGGATCTCCCAATTTTAATGACAGGTTACCTGAAAACACCATATTCGCTTTTACAGACTCCGGGCTTAGGTAAAGTTCCGAAACCGACAACCGCGCCAGTCTACCATTTAATTCAAACCCAAAACCTAACGGGTAATGCCTGATCAGATGCGATATTTGTTGCTCAATTCCCGCTATATTCGATTTAAAGGGTATAGCAACCGATCGGGTAATTGCCCGTTCTATCTTTCCGCTAAAAAGCCATTTTGAAGAACGCATTGCCAGATTACGGGTTTTAATATCAAATTTAAGCTCCCTGATCCGAAGCGTAGTATCTTCAGCATTGAAATAGGGTATCCCGGTCAGGTAAAGGATTCCATTGATACTTCCCGACACTTTGGTTTCTACGGCCATTTTCTCATTGGTCCCATAGACTCTGAAAGTTTCAAACCGGATTCGTCGGCTCCCAAAGGTAAATATGGAGTCACCGATCTCCTGCTTGATCATCCTGTTAATAGTGGTGTAAGGGATATCAGTCAACAGGTTGATTTTAAAAGTATCGCTAGGCAATTTTATCGGCTCAATTTGGGGTAACGGAGCAACTCTTCCTGCAGAAGGGACATTATCCATTAAGCACATAACTTCAGATGTAATTCCTGCGCCAAGCCTGATATGCCCTGCAGAACCTTGTACCGGCACGATGGTTACCGCGTAAGGGTTAATAGATAACCAGGCATTATAATCACCTGGAATCTTAAAAGGTTCAAACAACATTCCCCAACCCTTCTTTGCATAACTCTTAAAGTCAAAATCATTGGCAAAAATTTCATCAATATCCCTGGAGAATGTACTCAGATAGGCTGGCAGTATCAGATTTGCGATAAACGTGATCGGGATATCCATGCTGCCAATCTTTACTGCAGGCTTTTTAGTCCACACATAACCATCTGATTGAGTAACTGTTTTTACACTCCAGTCGGGATTAATAGTCAATTTGGTTTTATAACGGAGTCTGATCTGACCTGTATATTCCCACGAATTTATCATTGGCAGATTATATCCGAATATTCTCACCCCTTTTTGAAAAGCGACACGTGCGGGCAATTCCCAACTCATTTCGCTTTGTTCAAAACTAAGTTTGATTTGTCCAGCCTTCCATGCCTTTAGTTTCAGGTTATCATTGCCATTGTCAGTAAAACTGGTATCCTGATATAAAATACTATCGGTATGCTCATTTATAAGTCTTTCCAATTTTGAAACCTCCAAATCAGCATACAAATTAATGATTGAAGCCTGAGGCTTCCTGAAATTTGATTTATAGCTTTCGACAGGCATCTGGGGCCGAAGCACTGTGCAGCTGAACAGCAAAACTATACCGCAAAATACAATCAAACCAAATGTTGAAAAGTTTATGGACTTCATAACTTATTTTAAAAAAAATTGGCAGTGAAAATCTGCAAACCGATAAAATCATGACTGAAAAAAGCCTTTGATTGTGTTTGCGAAGCTAAAATAATCACAAACTAGAAATCAACTCTTTAATGATCAGACTCATTTTGGGTTCGGCTTTCATTGCCACCTCCTGAACCTCTGCATGAGAGATTTCCACGATTTCGCCTGGTACGCCACTATCTGTAATTATTGAGATCCCAAATACACTCATTCCCATGTGACGTGCGGCAATTACCTCCGGAACAGTTGACATTCCTATTGCGTCTCCTCCCAATATACGAAACATTCTGTATTCGGCCGGGGTTTCAAATGTCGGACCTGAAACGCCAATATAAACACCCTCTTTAAGATCAATATGGTTTTCCAAGGCAATTTTGCGCGCGAGTCTTCGAAGGTTCAGATCATACACCATACTCATATCCGGAAATCGCACGCCCAGTTCATCTAAATTAGGTCCGATAAGCGGATTATCTCCAAACATATTGATATGATCATTGATCATCATGAGATCACCAACCCTAAACCCGGGATTAAGTCCACCACTGGCATTTGACACTATTAATGTATTAATTCCCAAATAGTTCATCACTCTCACCGGGAAAGCGACCTTTTGCATATCATAACCTTCATAGTAGTGAAATCTTCCCTGCATTGCCAACACGTTCCTGCCACCCAGTTTCCCGAAAATAAGTTGTCCCTTATGCCCTTCGACAGTTGAAACAGGGAAGTTAGGAATATCGACGTATTCAATGGTCTTTAAGATCCTGATCTCTTTGACCAGTCCGCCAAGTCCTGTTCCCAATATTATTCCAATCTCGGCTTTAACTCCAGTTACTGCCTGAATAAAAGTTGAAGTTTCCTTTATTTTCTTTAACATAGTCAAGTATTTTCCGGTTGAATTCTTTTCCCGCATTATTCATGAAGCTAATTTTGACGGGAATATAATACAAACTTTGTCGGATCTCCTCCGGGATTGAATTTAGGTCCCGAAATCTAACCATATCTTTCTCAGTTGTGACTATAATTTTATTTGTATTGGGGATTGAATCAAATTTTGTTTTTATCCGATCGATATCTTTCCCGGTGTACTGATGGTGATCATTGAAAATCATCTCCTGGAGATCATGCGATCCATGGGTGATATATTTTTTAAAGGGGGTTGGGTTTGCAATACCTGTTACCAATAACACAGCTAATCCATCAGTTAGCTCACCGATTGGAGCAGCCACCTCGTTTTTAAAGACCGGAATTAGATCACCATAAGTGATTCTAGAAAAATACAAACTTTGATATGGTCTGACATTCAGCTCCTTGATTATTATTCGTTCATCAATTGGTTTTATCTCGGCCGGGCACTTTGTAACGATGATAATGGTGGCCCTGGATTTATTGGAGGCAGATTCGCGCAGTCGTCCGTAAGGCAGGAGCGAATCCTTGGTAATTAAACGGTTATAATCAGTCAATAAAATATTGATTCCCGGAGTAACATACTGATGCTGGAAGGCGTCATCGAGAAGAATTACATCTGGCTTTTCGCGCATTGCGATCAATCGCCTGATCCCTCTTACACGATTGGCATCAACGGCTACGATTAATTCTTTGAATTTTAGTTTAATCTGTAATGGTTCATCACCGACCTGCCTGACTGTAGAAGTAGTTTCAACTAAATAAAATCCCCGGGTTTTTCTTTTGTAACCACGGCTCAAAATGGCCACCTTAAATTTAGCTTTTAATAAGGCCGCGATATATTCAGTGTGCGGAGTTTTACCCGTTCCACCTGCCGTAATGTTTCCAACTGAAATTACCGGCAGATCAAATTCCTTCGAAGAGAGTAACCGGAGATTAAAAAGCTCATTTCGCAGACTTACGGCAATGCCATAAAACAGAGATAAAAATTTCAGGATGAGGTACTTCACCTTATATAACTAATTAATTTCCAGATTATATGGCATCCTCGCATAAATACCGTTGGCGTGCACCTCACGTGAGAAATTCTCCCACAAATGGTATGTTTCTCCCAGTTTTGATTGTAATATACTATTTTGCATTTTAGTCGAGAAACTCTTCATCAGCTCTTCGAAAGTATCCTTCTGTTTTGGAAGTTCTTTAATCCGGTAATGCTGTATTTTAGCTTTGGCCGCTGCAAGTTTCACAGCGTCGTTAAGCCCCCCGAATTCGTCAACCAATCCAATCAGTTTTCCGTTTTCCCCGCTCCAGACGCGTCCCTGTCCGATTGAATCGACGAAGGTGGTCGTTTTCTTCCGGCCATCAGCGACATGGGAGATAAAGGTATCGTAAGTCGATTCAACATAGGTTTGCATTAAATTCCTTTCGAAAGGGGTCATTTTACGCGTAATTGAAGGCATGTCGGAATGCTGGTTGGTCGAGACATTGTCAAAGGTAATCCCGATTTTATCGGTAAGCAAGCCGCTAAGATTCGGGATGGTTCCAAATACGCCGATTGATCCGGTAATTGTTGTTGGATTTGCCAGAATTGCATCTGCGCCACAGGCAATATAATATCCGCCTGAAGCAGCATAATCACCCATCGAGACAATAACCGGTTTTACCTTTTGGGCAAGGATAACCTCGCGCCAGATCACTTCAGAGCCATATGCCGAGCCGCCGGGTGAATTCACCCGGATAACGATAGCCTTGACTGCCGAATCGGTTCGGGCTTCCCGAATACCTTTGGAAACTTCCTTCGAATCAATCTGATAAGGGCCATCACTTCCGCCATCGATTTCACCCTCTGCGTAAACAATTGCGATTCGGTCCCTGGCTAATCCTCCTGTTCCAGGTGTTTTTGGAACTTTATCATATTCCACGACTGAAACCACCGGGATTTCATCATTTGCTCCAAGTCCGGTTAGCTTTCTGAAATCGGATAAAACCTGGTCCTTATATTTCAGATTATCAAAAAACTTATTTTTCAACGCTTTATCCGCCTTTTGAAAAGTCATCACTCCATCTGCATAGCTGTTCAGGCTATCAACAGGTACCCCACGTCGTTCTGAAATCCCATTCAGCACATGATTCCAAATACTCTTCAGGTAAACAGTGGTCTGCTCGCGGCTTGCATCCGACATCTTATCAAACAGATAAGGTTCGACAGCCGATTTAAACTTGTTATTCTTTCCCCGAACAACTTGCATTTCAATTCCAAACTTATCCATTGCTTTCTTGAAGAAGGTATGTTCTGCGTTAAGTCCGCGGAAATCAAACATTCCCATCGGATTCAACATCAAGCTATCTGAGGTTGTAGCCAGATAATAAGCCTTTTGGGAGATCATGTCAGCATAGGTATAGATGAATTTACCCGATTTCCGGAAATCGATCAGTGCATTTCGGATCTCCTCAACTGTAGCATATCCGGCATTAATTTCAGAGAGTTCCATATAGATCCCCTTAATACGGTCATCTGTTTTGGCTTTTTCAATACAGCCAAGAATCTGGTTCAAGCCCGTTGTATTCGACATTTTAATACCTGGCAATTCAAGATCCTCAAATGGATTATTGGATTTTCGCTCCACAATCCGGCCATCCAACTTGAGCATCAGTAATGACTGGCTCTTAATCGTAACAATCTGATCTTTAAAGGATGTAAGGGCAGATATCGTTCCGATCAGGAGGAGTATCAGCAGAATTGAGGCTGCGACAATGGCAAGTAATGATGCAAAAAAGGCTTTCCAAAAAATTTTCATCGGTAATGTGCTATATTGAAATGACTGTAAAATCTAATTTTTCCTTTATTATCCGTATTATTGTTGATATAAATTATGCAAATTTATAAATAATGGCTGAGGTATTTATCCTTTTGGGTGGTAATGTGGGAGATAAGGCTAAAATATTTGAAGAAACCCGAAAATTGATCGGTGAACGAATTGGATTGATCACCAAAATGTCTTCCGTTTATGCCACTGAATCATGGGGATTCGAATCAGGGTTGTTCTGGAACCAGGTAATAATTCTCCAATCCAACCTTAATCCGGTTGAAATATTGAACATGACCCAGGGGATAGAGAGCGGAATGGGACGCCCGGAAAAATCAGCAAATTCCAATAATTCAGGAGGTTATCAAGACAGGACCATGGATATTGACTTGCTTTTCTATGATAATCTTCAGATAGATACACCAGAATTGACAATCCCCCATCCAAAAATCGGTGTGCGAAAATTTGTTCTGGTTCCATTGAACGAGATTGCTCCTGACAAATATCACCCGGTTTCGGGGGTGAACGTTGAGGAGTTGCTCAGGTTATGTACTGACCAGTTAATGGTGGAGCGGATTGATTAGAAATATAACTATCCTAAAAACTTATTAATCCAGGATCAAAATCAGCTTTCAATTCCTCTACCGTTTTCCCTTTGAGGTAATAACCCAGTATTCTGAGCAAAAACGTATTTCCCTTGGTTCATTTTCTGAAGAATTTGAAATGGGGACATGGTTACAGTCTGAAAAAAATCATCAATCACCCGGACAGCCACCCTATGATTTCGTTACAAACGACTCGCAGCTTTCCCCTCGTTGCAAACGAGGGGAATCTGGGAATCTGGGGATAATGATGGCAAATCCATTACACTTATCGGCATCAACTTTTCACGCGAAGGGAGGAACATCGTGGAATGGATCGAGAAAATTGCTTTAGAAACTAACTCCATAACATTGATTATTTATAAGATACCTTTCTAACTCTTCAGACATCCGATAGGAACTACTAAAACACCATCATTACGACGATAAGCATATTGACCTCCGGTTAATACCATTAAGAAAGAAACTTGTCCCATTTTATCTTCATCAATTTTTGCTTTTAGCACCAATAAATTTTGAGCAGCTTCCTCAATCTGCTTATTCCCTAATTTTACTTCTATCGCTGCCCAACGACCATCTCTAAGTCGAACAATCAAATCGGATTCTAATCCACTTTTATCGCGGTAATGAAACACATCACCATCTATCACTTGCGCATAAACACGAATATCTCTTGTGCACAAAGATTCAAACAGGAACCCCAAAGTCTTAAAGTCATTCAGCAAACCATCAGGGTTTGTTCGCAAGACTGCTGTAGCAATAGAAGGATCAACAAAATGTCTTTTTGATGAAGTGCGAATTGCCGTTTTGGAACGCATTGACGGCAACCAGGCCGGTAAATCTTCAACCACAAAAATTCTTCGTAACGCATTTAGGTACGAACTGATTGTTTTATCTGAAATTGAAATGTCTGTTGCTTCTATATCATTTTTTATGGTCTGTAAAGAGGCCAATGTAGCTACATTTCTCGCCAGAGATCGCAACAATAACCGAACTCTTTCTGGATTTTTTTCCACATCATCAACGCGTGACACATCATAATTAATCACGGCCTCAACATAATCTCTTGACATGCGTAAGGCTGATGCTGCATTTCTCATGACGCTGGCAGGCCATCCGCCTCTGCATAAAGCAAAAGCTATTTTTTCTATGGACAATTCAGACATAGCCTCAATAGCTTGATTTCCATCAAATAGATCACCTAAAGATACTGTGCCATTCGATTCATGCGATTCAAATAGACTCATAGGACGCATCAGCAAACGGGAAAAACGTCCGGTACCTGTATGTGCAGTTACATTATCTACAGGTACTGCAGAGCCTGTCAAAATAAACTGACCGGCATCTCCTGTTTTATCCACTTCAAATCGGATCGCATCCCACAAAACCGGAGCCATTTGCCATTCATCAATTAATCGTGGTGTTTCACCTTTGAGTAATAATGAAGGCTTTGTATCGGCCATTGCCTGGTAAGATGCTGCATTATCCGGATCTTGCATATACAAGATGCTCTTTGCAGCATTAGTGGCAGTACGTGTTTTTCCACACCATTTGGCTCCCTCAATCAAGACTGCCCCCGAAGATTGCAACGCTATTTGTAATTCCTGATCGCATAAGCGCAATAAATAAGACCTTTCACTCATAACCTATATGGTACTAATTCTATGCAAATATAAAAGAAATATCTTGCATTTCAATTTATACTTCCTGATTTGGCGGCAATTTACTTCCTGATTTGGCATTAATTTACTTCCTGATTTGGCAAATCTCACTTGTGATTATAAAGTCGCACTTTTTGCAACTCATCGCACACTTAGAACAACTTATCCCGATCCTACGGGATGATCTTTTCGTACTTCCACGCCAGTGCAAAGAAATATCCAGCAATAAAGTTTTTAATATTATTGATGGGGCAATCATCCATCACCCGGACAGCCACCCTGTGGTATCGTTACAAACGAATCGCAGCTTTCCCCTCGTTGCAAAGGAGGGGAATCTGGAGATTAAAAATTTAACCGATAAAGATAATTTCTGAATTTTTGGTTTGAAGAGGGTGTCCAAAAAGGCACCCTCTTTTTTCATAAAAATAATACTGTAAATATTTGGTCATTCAATTGATCTTTAGTATATTAGTTGCATAAATCATTGATTATGCAACCGATATTTAAACCGTACAATCAAGGTCAGATAGAGCTGTTCCCCCAGAGGCTTGATGATTTTATCGGCGAGAACGATCCGGTTAGACTTGTAAGCCAGGTAGTTGACGAGCTTGATCTGACTTCGCTGATCCAAACCTATAAGGGAGGGGGAACCAGTAGTTTCTGTCCCAGAATGATGATTAAGGTGTTATATTACGCCTACATGCGCAATATCTATTCCTGCCGCAAAATTGAAGCTGCTCTTTCTGAGAATGTACATTTTCTCTGGCTATCGGGCAAACAGTTCCCTGATTTTCGTACCATTAATGATTTTAGGAGTAAAAGGCTTAAGCATCAGATTAACGGCATTTTCAGTAAAGTTGTAATGATGCTTAATGAACTGGGATATGTCAGCCTTGATGTTCAGTATATTGACGGAACCAAGATCGAGTCAGCCTCGAACCGCTATACCTTTGTTTGGCGCAAATCGGTAGAGAGAAACAAACTTAAACTTGAAGCCAAAGTCGCTAATATTATTCGCCAAATTGAGCGGGGTATACAGGATGACAATCGTGCTGCGGATGAAACTCAAACTCCCATAAATTCCAAGGAACTCAAAGAGAAGATTAAAGATTTAAACGCAAAGGAAAAGCAAAGCAGGGAGCAGAAGAAGCAGGTAAAAGAGCTTGTAAAACACCAGGCTAAACTGGAAGAATATGAGCAGCATCTGGATACCCTTGGCAACAGAAACAGCTATTCCAAAACAGATCCCGATGCCACGTTCATGAGAATGAAAGAAGATCATATGGGCAATGGTCAACTAAAACCTGCTTACAATATTCAGATTAGTACTGAAGATCAATTTGTTACAAATTTTGGAGTCTTTCAGAATCCAGGAGATACTTCTACTTTTACCGATTACGTGGATTCCTTCGAAGAAAAATATGACCGTCAATCTTCAGAAATTGTTGCTGATTCCGGCTATGGAAGCGAGCAAAACTATGATTATATGGAAAGTAAAGGGATTGGCAATTATGTAAAATTTAGTTATTTCCATAAAGAGCAAAAGAGATCATTCAAGAACAACCCTTTCTTGGCAGATAACCTTTTTTACAATCCTAATGGTGATTTTTATACCTGCCCGATGGGTCAAAAAATGGAGCGAATCGGCACAACACATCGGGTATCTGATCGGGGTTATCGTAGTGAGATTGCTAGCTATCAGGCAAAAAGGTGTGAGGGATGTCCTTTGAGAGGGGGATGCCACAAATCAAAAGAAAACAGAACAATCGATGTAAATCACAATTTGCTTCGACATAAAACGATTGCACGTGAAAATCTCACCTCGGATAGAGGCTTGATGCACCGGAGTAAAAGACCCATAGAACCAGAGGCCGTTTTCGGCCAGATAAAATCAAACCGAAAGTTTAACCGTTTCCGACTAAGAGGGCTGGAGGGTGTAACCGTTGAGTTCGGTTTGATATGTATCGCATTAAACCTATCCAAAATGATGAAAAAAGCACTAAATCAGACGATAAATAGCCCAAAAGCAGTTGTTTTAAGTGCAAGAAGCCTAATTGGAACACTAAAAACAGAAATCAAAGACTGGAAATTAAAACTTATCAATTACTACCTAGATTTTTCAGTAATTTAACCAAAAATAAAAAGGCTGCCTTTTCAGACAGCCTTAACCCTCGTCCCAACATCAATCATCCATGCAAAATACGCAATCACACAAAAAAATAGGCGGGTTTGCCGGGAATAAAAATCCGATGATAACCGATAATTTATCCCGAATTATGCGGTGGAATAAAGGGCGAACAGCGTTTGAATCCAGAAAAATCAATTCTGGTTTTACCTGGCAAACCCGGTTTCACGATCATATTATTCGAAACGATGAAGAATACCAGCGAATTGCCAATTATATCGATAATAATCCGGCCAATTGGGGTGTGGATAAATAATTGTAGAGCAGCACAGCAGTGCGCCTTTATATAATCATCCAGACCCCCCTATAATCTTTTATGGAAATATTGTACTTGGCTAATCTCCACCTACTAAAACAACCTTTGGAATTCCTATATTCATATACATAATAATTTAAATTATATTTTTTTGCAAACATTCAACTTGTAGCCTGATTTAAATGATAATATCATATATTTGGCTTCGAAAATTAAATATAATTTTATGAAAGGTTCTCGTTCATGGTTGACTTATGCAATATTGACCACCGTATTCTGGGGTCTTTGGGGAGCGTTTAGTTCAACCCCGGAAAAAGCAGGATTTCCCGGTACCCTGATTTATGTTGCATGGGCACTGAGTATGCTCATTCCGGCAATTGTTGCATTTTACCGGCTAAACTGGAAGCTGGAATATAATATCAAAGCTATTGTGCTTGGCTGTGTTATTGGGCTGACCGGTGCTGGCGGTCAACTGGCCCTGCTTACCCGGGCGCTTACAGAAGGACCGGCGCATCTGATCTTCCCGATTATCTCGCTTAGCCCGATCATCACGATCATTTTATCGTTCCTGTTTTTAAAAGAAAAGGTCGATAACCGTGGTTTGTGGGGAATCTCACTGGCAATAGTGGCTCTGCCACTTCTTTCACTTTCACCACCTTCCGGGTCCGGATCAGGATTAATGTGGCTTTTTTACGCATTGATCATTATGGCAGCCTGGGGATTTCAGGCCTTCGTGATGAAATTTGCCAATGAAAGTATGCGTGCCGAGAGCATTTTCATATACATGACCATTACGGGATTGCTGTTAGTTCCAATCCCACTTTTAATGACAGATTTTTCAGCTGTTATCAATACCGGGTTCAGCGGAATGTATCTTGCTTTTTTGATTCAGCTTCTTAATTCTTTAGGCGCGTTATTCATTGTTTATGCCTTCAGGTATGGGAAAGCGGTAATCGTAAGCCCATTAACCAATGCTGTAGCCCCGGTAATTACGATTATACTCTCACTGATCCTTTACCAAACCATGCCCTCGATGTTTGTAGGAATTGGAATGTTACTGGCAGTTATCTCCACCTTCCTGCTTTCCAAAGAATAATTTCTCAACTGCTCTCAATTATTTGTCCTGGTCTTATTGAGAGAGTTAGACATCCCTATTTGCATTATTACGGGACGGTTATGGGCGTTGTTTTTTTAATATCTGAGGGCAGGCGATCTGATAGCGTTTCAACTTTTTTGCAGGAATAAAGGACTGATGTAAATATTCAATTCTAATTCTTATTCAAGTACAACACGAACCGGATTCAAAAGCCGGGTCCTGAAAGATTGAATATAGTCGAACCAGGATTTTGATGAGGTTATTTCATTCGCCTTATTCCATGCTGCGCCAGTGTAATAAATAATCGGATTGTCATTTTTGGCAATGGTTTGCATCAATATTTGCCCGTTTGTTGTTTTTATTTTAATTGCGGGTGTCATTAGAACAGATCCGACTCCTGTTATCCCATCTACCCCAAACTGAGGTTCCCAATATGCCATCAGACCTTGTTGTTCATCCAGGAGCATAACTCCGGGTTCTTCCCTTTTCGCAATGCCGATAACGACAGGTAATGCAGATTTTTCTGGGATGCTAAACTGAGCCTCTACCCGGCTGAGTTGTGAACCTGCATCAATCGATATTCTCTTTGCAACTCTTACTTTCATTCCATCCACATTCCAATCATCATAATCTAATATGAAGGTTGTACGCAGCGGACCATTATCCAGAATTTTCCAGCGCCGGTAATTTTTGGAGTAGTATACCGAATCATGAACATATGGGGCAATATCTCCGGAACCCAGGGTGTATCCTACGTGATAATAATCCATGCCATCACCATGGTCAATATGGTACTCTCCTCGCTCATAACGCTCATTGAGAATAAGTTTATCAGTCCGTTTTACCCAGACATCCATACCGTAAGCCATTTCTTTAGGACTTTGTTCAAGGCCTTTGCCATACATACGGTGGGCAATTTTGTCATTTTCCCAGGCAAAATCATCTTTGCGTTCAGGAACATAACGACCATAGGTTTTGGATGTGATTGGAGTCGATTTCCCTTTCTGAATCCCAAACTTTTCGGAACTGTTCGCAGCTATATCCAATTGAATCAGTAGGTTCTGAATGTTTTTATCCCCTTTAAACTCCAATTGCCAGGGCACCTCTTTTTTTGTGAGGATGTTGACAATTTTAAAATTGGCAGTATCAAGGGCGGGATACTTTGTGAGAATATCATCCCATCTGATCGCCACAACCTCTTCTTTTCTATTCACCGTAATAGGGTTGGAAATTTCAATTAAAACCAAAGTGAACTGAGAAAAAACATGATCAGGCAATGAAACAAAAAGGAGACCAAACAATACAATAAACTTATTCATAATATATTCAATTATAACGTTTTTTAGACTTAAATTGGGCAAGTTAATAGGACATAGAAATATGTTCCAATTTCCGGTAACGCAGCAGGGCTTCCAGATAGTAATAATCGGCATAAACCAGCGGAACATTCACTTCTGATTTTGCGGGTTTGTGACCGGTGCTGTGCATCAGGATAAAATGGTTGTTTTCCCCTAATTTGGCCTTATAAGCGGGACTGGAGAGCGATTCAAGCATTTTTGTTGCCATCGAAATGTAATATCTCTTTTGTTCTTTTGGGGAGTACTGGCACAATTCAAGGAGGGCGGATGCTGCAATTGCGGCAGCTGAAGCATCACGCTCTTCCCCTGGCTTGCTAAAATCCCAGTAGGGAACTTTGTCAGCAGGAAGGTTGGGATTGTTCAGGATAAATGATGCAATTTTATGGGCCTGAGTGAGATACTTAATATCTTTGGTTTCGCGGTACATCACCGTGTAGCCATATAAACCCCAAGCCTGCCCCCTTGCCCATGCAGATTCATCTGCCGCTCCCTGGCGTGTTTTTTTTGCAATCACTTCGCCTGATGGCCCGTAACAAATAACATGATAACTGCTGTTATCAGCACGGAAATGGTTCTTTAGCGTATTATCTGCATGGTTCACACAAATGTTATAAAACTCCTTATTGCCAGACTCTTTGGCTGCCCAGAACAGAAACTCCAGATTCATCATATTATCGATAATCACCGGATATCTGTATTTATCCAGAAACATGTCCCACGATTTGATTAATCCCACTTTAGGGTCGAAGCGTGTTGCCAATGACTTTGCCCCTGTCAGCAATGTCTGCTTATAAATCTCATTCCGGGTAAGGCGATAACCATTTCCAAACGGGCAATACAACATAAACCCTAAATCGTGTGTGCCTGTATTGTTTTGCTCTTTCTCAACGGCCATTGTCCACAGATCTGCTGCATCTTTCCATTTGGGGTCTTTGGTAAATTCGTAAATATACCAGAGGGAACCGCCGAAAAAACCGCTGCACCACCAGTCAGAAGTTCGGTTACCGGGACTGCCGTCAGGGTTGGTTGACTGAGGAAATTGAGTCAGATCTGGGTGAGAATCCAACATTCCCTGATATTGTTGCGCTGCAAATTCAAACTCTTTTTCAACATTAATTTGCCCAAAAGCATTGCCAGAGAATGATAAAATAAACAATAATATTAAAACTTTAATGTCCATCATCATGATAATCAGTCGAAATAAATTATTAAGTAAACAGTAAACCGGGCGCCTATTTCAATTTCTGAACGATAGCCAGGCACTTGCGGCATGTTTCCCTAATAAAACCAAAATCACCACTGGCCAGTATCTCTTTGGGAAACAATTGAGACCCCATACCCACACAATGTACTCCGGCCTTGAACCATTTACCCAGGTTCTCTTCATCGGGTGTAACACCACCTGTCGGCATTATGCTGGCATACGGCATTGGCCCCAATACTCCTGAAACAAACCCGGCACCGCCAACTGATGATCCGGGAAAGATCTTAACCACTTCACATCCCAGTTCATGCGCCCTGCCAATTTCGGTGACCGAACCGCATCCGGGACTCCAGGCAATCTTGCGTTTGTTGCAGATGCGGGCCATCTCCTCATCGATCAGCGGTGAAACTACAAAATTGGTTCCCAGGGCAATATACATGGCAGCGGTGGGACCATCAATGACAGAACCCACTCCTAAAATCATATCCGGACATTCCAGAATTGCCCATTGGTTGAGTTCTGCAAACAGTAACGTAGCAAAATCGCCCCTGTTGGTAAATTCGAATACGCGGATTCCACCTTCGTAACAGGCTTTGACCACTTTTTTGCATAACTCAATATCCTTGTGATAGAATACCGGAACAATTCCGGTTTCCTTCATCTTTTGTGTTACTTCTATTCTTGTAAAACGTGCCATTTCAATTGGTTTAAGTTTGTTTTTATCTGGCTACACGGCCTGATGCATCTCCTGCGATCAGTTTTTCAACTTCATCCACCGAAACCTGGTTGTAGTCACCGTAAATAGTATGTTTTAGGCAGGATGCCGCAACTGCAAAGTTGAGTGCCTGCTGGTCGTTTGGATAGGTTAGCAGCCCATAAATCAATCCTCCCATAAAGGAATCGCCACCCCCCACACGGTCAACAATGTGGGTGATCTGGTAAGTTGATGATTCAATCAGCTTTTCTCCATCCCAGAGGACTCCAGCCCAACTGTTGTGATTTGCATTTACCGATCCGCGTAAGGTCGTAATTACCTTTTTGCAGCGCGGGAATCTGGTCATGATCTGTTTCGAAACAGACTCATAGGCTGCTGCATGAAGATGTCCTCCAACAATATCTACCCCTTCAGGTTGAATGTCAAAAACCATCTGGGCATCCTCTTCGTTGCCAAGAATAATATCTGTTCCAGCAACTAAAGCTGACATCACCTCACCCGCTTTTTTTCCGTATTTCCACAGGTTTTTACGGTAGTTAAGATCACACGAAACGATGATCCCTTTTTCATTGGCTTTTTGAATAGCTTCCAGGCAGACATCGGCAGCACCCTGCGAAATGGCAGGTGTAATACCGGTCCAATGAAACCAGTTTGCCCCTTCAAAAACTATGTCCCAATTAATCATTCCGGGCTTGATTTCAGACACCGCAGAATGTGCTCGGTCATAGATTACTTTACTACCCCGGCTGACTGCGCCGGTTTCAAGGAAATAGATACCCAAACGGTCACCTCCACGCACAATATTATTCGTGTTAACGCCATATTTGCGTAGATCCATCAGGCAGGCCTGAGCGATATCATTTTCAGGAAGCCGCGTGACAAAGTCTACCGGAATTCCAAAATGGGCGAGAGAAACAGCGACATTTGCTTCTCCACCACCAAAGGTCGCCGAAAATTCCGTGCATTGAGCGAAACGTAAATAGCCGGGGGTTGCCAGTCGCAGCATGATTTCTCCAAACGTAACTACTTTCATTTGTATATAAATTGTTTTTTAGTGGCCAAATGGAATCGCAATTAGGAAATATTCATTTTGGTTTGTGATTTTACAATCATGGCGATTTCATATGTTATAAATAAATATGGTTTTCTGACAAGTTTAACTGGACTAAGTGCAAATAGGGTTTTTTCTTTTCGTTCATTTTGAGGAATTCCGGATGATTAATTCTGTTGGAAGAACAATTTGTTCGAAAGGTATGGTCACACTATTATTTTGAATACGATCAATAATCTTTTGAGCTGCCAGATATCCCATTTCATAACCCGGTTGTTTCACGGTTGAAAGTGAGGGGGTCACAACGGCACTGAATGGTTCGTCACTAAATCCAACCAATGCCACATCCTGAGGAACTCTGAGCTTATGATCCTGACAATATTCCAGGGCACTTAAAGCGGTAGTATCATTCCCGCAGAAAACTCCATCCGGAGGATTAGGGAGTGACATCAGCCTTGAAAATGCCAGTTTACCCTCTTCCTTGGTAAGACCAGTTACCTCGAGATATTCTTTAACCGGAAGAATTTCCACTTCTTCAAGTGCTTTGAGATATCCCTCTTTACGGTTTTTATAGATATTAAGCAACTCAGGACCGGCAATATGGGCAATTCGTTTACAACCCCTCTCAATCAGATGCCGGGTAATTTTATACCCGGAATTATAATCATCAACCAATATTCGGTCACTCTCTATCGTTGGGCAATAACGATCGAAAAACAGGATTGGGATGTTTTTGTCTGAAAACAATTTTAGATGCTTATCTTCATTGGTCTGCATCGAAATAGAAATTATTATCCCGTCAACCCTGTTATTAAACAAGGTCCGTACACAATTTGCCTCTTTGAACAGCAAGTCATTCGACTGAGAGATGATCACATTAAATCCTTTAGTCCAGGCATAATCTTCTATTCCGCTGATCGCCGAAGAGAAAAAATGACGATCGATGCGGGGAACAACAACACCAATAGTCATTGACCGCTTACTCCGAAGATTGGCGGCAAGAACATTTGGGCGGTATCCCATTTCGAGCGCTTTTTCCTGAACTTTTTTCCGGGTCTTTTCACTGATCCGTTTATTGTCGCTTAAAGCCCGCGATACCGTGGATGCTGATATTTTCAGCACCTCTGCGAGATGATGAATCGTAATTTCGGGATGCTTTTTCATTATATCAGATTAATTTGCCTGGTAATTTAAAGTCAGAAACAGAAATGGGAAATAGCAAGAACCACCTGTTGTTAAAATTTAAATGTGCAATCGATTGCAAAAATACTATTATTTCATACTTTTAACGCATGAATACAAATGAAAAAGTTGAGAAACCGCATATTTTTTTTGAAAATACCCAAGGTTCAGGATTGCCCTTTAGTGAAAGCCATAAATAAAATATGATGAATACTATTTTTGAAGAGTCTGGCAATTGTGGATCCCGAGTTCGATGAACAATTTATGAACACAAAAAAAGAGGCTCTGATAAAGAGCCTCTTTTAGATTTTAAATGTCGGGGTACCAGGATTCGAACCTGGGACCCCCTGGTCCCAAACCAGGTGCGCTAGCCGGGCTGCGCTACACCCCGAAAAAATGATACTTCACTAAAAGAACGTATTTTGATAAAATTATCAATCAAAAAAACAGACTCACCAAAACTGGCGGAGAGAGGGGGATTCGAACCCCCGACACGGTTGCCCGTGCGGCAGTTTAGCAAACTGCTGGTTTCAGCCACTCACCCATCTCTCCTTATTTTTGGGTGGTGCAAATTTAGGAATCATTTTCACTTAGGCAAAATAAATTCGAATAAAATTCGAATAAAAATCAACTTTTCTCCTTTATTTTTCCAACCCGTTCATATTCAATATTTACCATGAAAACATTTTATTAAATTAAAATAATGCCTGTATTTGTTGGAAAACGGGTAAATCATGAGTATTTTAGTGGAGAAATTTAAAGCAAACGTTCTTTCAAACTACGATATTACCGTGTTAATTCGCACGATTGGTAAACTCAACATTTCCATTTAACTGAGAACGCTTTTGACCGCTAAAACAGGCCTTATTCCTTCGGGAAGCAGCATAGCTGCCATTGGAAGTTTGATCAGTCAGGCACTCAAATCCTGTATTTTCGGGGTTTTACTCAACGCGAATTAATGCGGTTTTTTTATTTCTTAAAGTTCAAGCCTGTCCGGGAATCTGTTTTCAGAAATGCTTTTTTCATTGCAGTGTGTCGAATTATACTGCTTATTCCCTGAATGGCTGGGTTTTAAGGTAGGTGATGAATGTAAGCAAATGAATAAATAGCCGGTCCGGAACAATCAAATCCAATTGTTCCGATTTCAAAAACGATATTTTGAGCAGTAAAAAATCCTATATTAAGGATAAGGATAAGGTGGCACTAATTATGCCTATACTCCTGTTATTCCTTCCCTGTATCACCCTGGTGGGACAGAAAGGAAATAAAACGGCAATTAGCCCTAAGATCATTAATGAGCCCCTATTTGGAAAGGTATCCGAACGGGTTGAAGTTATTGACCAACGATTACGGGGTGCTGTATTTTATCTGGTTAGTGGTCATGGAGGACCAGACCCCGGGGCAATGGGAAAAATGGGGAACAATATTCTCTGTGAAGATGAATATGCCTATGATGTGACCTTACGATTTGGACGGGAGCTCATCCGGCATGGGGCAAAAGTCTATTTTATAATCCGCGATCCACACGACGGAATCAGGGATGAACTATACCTGCAAAGCAGCAACGATGAAGTCTGTTATCCGGATCAGGAGATTCCCCTGAATCAGGTTAAGCGGTTGAAACAGCGTGTCGATGTGATCAATACGCTCTATCGTAATGAGCAACAAGTGGCTTACAAACGATGTATAGAGCTACACGTGGATGCGCGGGAGACAAAAAAAAATATAGATCTGTTTTTTTATTACTATGAAGGGAACAAAGATGGTGAGCGGTTGGCTGTTACCATGCGGAATGCGATAGATCGGAAATACCAGCTCAAACAACCGGGCAGGGGCTATAATGGAGATGTCTCTGCCCGAAAGCTCTATATGCTTGAAAAGACAATGCCAACAGCTGTTTTTATTGAACTCGGAAATATAAACCATTCCCGCGACCAACAGCGATTAATCCTTGAAAATAATAGGCAAGCCCTGGCCAACTGGTTATGCGAAGGGGTAATTGAAGATTTTCAGAAGCAGAAATAGTTGCTAATCATTGTCTTGAAACCGGTCAAGGTCGCGACGGTCTTTTTTTGTGGGTCGCCCTGTTCCCCTGTCTCTGTCAAACGAGCTCATTAGTTGCCTGATTTCAAGTATCTTAAGTTCTTCCGGTGGCGTTATATCCAGGACAAATTCATGAGCCAGTTTGGCACCTACCCGCTTTCCGGTGATGCCAACTACTTTGTAAGAATAGGTAATCGGATTTTTACGCACTTTGATAATGTCACCCGGTTTGGGAACTCTCGAAGGTTTCACCGATATCCCATCAATAGTAATGCGACCTTTTTTGCACTCTTCAGTGGCCAGAGTCCTGGTTTTAAAAAGGCGCACGGCCCAAAGCCATTTGTCGATGCGTACCTGTTCGTCCATGAGATAAGGAATGAAAGAATGAAAAAATGAAGGAATGAAAAGAATGAATAAATGTTAACTCCAGCCTAATGACTTCGGCCTTCAGCCTGTTGATGTCATCCTTCTGCCTTCTGCCTGTTATCTTCTGCCTGTATACTAATCTCTATTGTACTTTGTCATCACCTGATTTGGCTCCATGGTAACGAAGGCCTTAATGATTTCGGTGCAACGCTCCATCTTTGAATTGACAACGACCTCTTCCTCAGGTGTCCAGCGACCCAGTACATGGTCGACCTGGCGACCCCGCTGGAAATCACTCCCAATACCAAAACGGAGCCTTACATAATCCAGGCTGCCCAGAATCTGATGAATACTTTTCAACCCGTTGTGGCCTGCATCACTCCCTTTTAACCGAAGGCGCAGTTTTCCTACCGGAAGGGCAAGGTCATCCACCAGGATCAAAACCTTATCCAGTTCGATTTTCTCCTTCTGCATCCAATATTGGACAGAACGGCCACTTAGGTTCATGAACGTATTGGGTTTTAGCAGGATAAGCGTTCTTCCGGCATGCTTCATTTCAGCAATAGCACCATAACGCTTTTCGCTAAAAGAAATATTGGACGCCCTTGCAAGGGCATCCAATATCCAAAATCCTATATTGTGGCGGGTATTTTCGTATTCATCCCCGATATTTCCAAGACCTACAATCAGGTACTTCATCCGAAGATAATTAGTTTTTAATACTCCTTAGACCTGGTGAAAACACTCGAATCAGCAGAGTTTTAAAAAGTGATTGTTTTATTTCTTCTTACCACTGGCAGCTGAAGTATCAGCCATTGCTGCACGAGCTGCACGGGTTACCACAACGGTAGCTACCGGAACCGATTTTGCATTTAAGATCTCAATGCCCGGAACTTTAACGTCTCCAACCCTGATACTTTCGCTCAAACCAAGATCGGTAACATCGATAATGATCTCATCCGGAAAATCCTTGGAAAATCCTTTGGCTTTCAAGGTACGGAGGTTTGATTTTAAGCGTCCCCCTTGCTGTATCCCTTTGGCATAACCATCCAGGCGAACAGGGATTTCCAACTTAACAGGTACGTTTTCGCGAATCTCCAAAAAGTCAATATGAAGAAGTTTATCGGTGACCGGATGAAACTGAAGAGCCTGCATGAAAGCGTTATAAACCTTACCGTCAATGTCAATTTCGGTTTGGTAAACTTTCGGGGTGTAAATCAGTTTGCGGAATTCGTTTTCGTGGGCCTGAAAATGGATAACTTGTTCGCCGCCATAAATCACGCATGGTACCAAATCACTAGCTCTCAGATGTTTGGAATCTTTTTTGCCAACCGACTGACGAGCAGTACCTTTAATTTGAAATGTTTTCATTTGTTTTAAAAAATTAACTGTTGTGTAACTAAGTGTTTACTCAGAACTCCTTCCCTGGGGCAAGGTATCCGCATCACACCATCAAAGGTATGCTGTAAAACAGGGCGCAAAGATAACAAATCTTAGATAAATGCAGTACTGATTGATTTATTTTCGAAAACCTTCTGTATAACATCCGCAAACAGAGGTGCACATGATAAGACAGTGATTTTATCAGATTGGCGACGCAGTGGGATTGAATCGGTCACAAGTACTTCATCAAGTGATGATTCTTCGATTCGTTCAAAAGCCGGGCCCGAAAGCACGGCATGGGTAACAAAAGCCCGGACTGAGTGAGCTCCCTTGTATTTCATCAAATCAGCTGCTTTGGTAATCGTTCCTGCAGTATCAATTATATCATCTACGATGACCACATCCTTACCTTCCACATCCCCGATTAGAGTCATTGAATCAATCTGATTTGCCTTACTTCTCGATTTATGACAGATGACCAGATCGGTTTTCAGATGTTTGGCAAAAACATTTGCCCTTTTTGTTCCACCAACATCCGGCGATGCCACTACAATATCCCGAAGACCCATTTGCTGGATGTAAGGGATGAACAATGCCACTGCACTTAAATGGTCAACGGGGACATTGAAAAATCCCTGAATCTGATCCGCATGAAGATCCATCGTGATTAATCGGTCAATCCCTGCTGCCGATAAGATATCAGCAACGACTTTAGCTCCGATCGAAACCCTTGGCCGATCCTTCCGGTCCTGGCGTGCAAAGCCAAAATAAGGCATCACCGCAATAACTTTATAAGATGATGCTCTTTTGGCAGCATCAATCATAAATAGTAATTCTAAAAGATTATCAGATGGCGGGAATGTTGATTGAACAATAAAAGTAAACGAACCTCTGATGGTCTCTTCGTAACAAGGTTCAAATTCACCATCCGAAAAACGGGGGCATGAGGATTTACCTAATTCAATTCCAGCGTTTTGAGCTATTTTTTCGGCCAGATATTTGGATTCTGTGCCGGTAAAAATCTTGATACAACCTGTTGACATAGCTAGAGATTTACTTTTTTTAATTTATAATGCTCAACTTATCTGGAAACAAAAGTATATATATTGAGCCAAAACGCTACTGAATTTGAATCTTTTTTTGAACTTTAAGGTCAGGTCTAAATTTCAGGATTCACAATGTGATCTATAAACCCAAGGAGTTCGTCCCTGCCCTGTTTCGTGCCGGAAGAGGTAATAAACAACGGAGGTAACTCTTCCCATGTTTTAAGCATCTCATTTTTATAATCGGTAATATTTTTATCCAACTGTCGCCGCGAGAGCTTGTCTGCCTTGGTAAAAACCATGGCAAAAGGAATTTCATTATGCCCTAAATAGTTCATAAACTCCAGATCGTTATCCTGTGGCTTGTGCCGGGAATCAATCAGGGCAAATACGCAGTACAGGTTTTCTCTGATTGTCAGGTATTTTCGGATAAAGGAGAGCCATTGTTCGCGTGAAGAACGGCCAACCTTGGCATAACCGTAACCGGGCAGGTCGACCAAAAACCATTGGTCATTAATATTGAAGTGGTTAATCAGCCTTGTTTTTCCGGGGGCTGTTGAAACCTTTGCCAGGTCTCCGTAACCGGTCAGCATGTTGATCAGGGATGATTTACCGACATTCGATCTTCCTACGAAGGCAAACTCCGGTTGATCGGTGACTGGACATCGTTCCGGATCAGTGTTGCTGATTACGAACTCGGCTTTTTTTATGATCATCAATGTTTATTTTGAAACTAATTGGCTGAAGAGTTAAACGTCAGCTGAATCTTAAAGATTGCAAATTTGCAATTAACCGAGATATACTTCAAGTAATTTAGCGCTTTCGCCACTTTTGACTGAAAGCCCAAAATTGCTGATCTGAGCTGGTACAAGGATAGAATCTCCTTTTGCAACAATAAGTCTTTGATCTTCCCAGGTAATTGCACAATTTCCTTCCAGACAGGTATAAATCACGAAGGTATCAAGTTCTGTAAAATCACGTTCGATATTGGCTGTCAATGGTAAAAGATTAGTCGTAAAATAAGGACATTTAACCAATTTCACCGACTGGTTATCTATGGGTTGATATTCAGTTCGATAATTGGATTCATGACGGAATTCAATAGCATCAACAGCCAGTTCGGTATGGAGTTCACGCGCATTGCCATGACTATCCAGCCGGTTAAAATCGTATATCCGGTAAGTAACATCGGAAGTTTGTTGGATTTCGGCTACGACAATTCCTTTACCTATTGCGTGGACCCGACCGGCTGGCATGAAGAAAACATCACCCTCTTTGACCTCTTCGTAATTGAGAATCTCTTCCAGCTGACCGTTTTTAAGGTAATTAAGATAATCTGCTTTATCAATTTTTCGGTTAAATCCTGAAATCAGTCTGGCTCCGGGATCAGCCTGGACCACATACCACATCTCCGTTTTTCCGAATGAATCGTGCCTTTCCATTGCCATCTCATCATTGGGATGTACCTGAATTGAAAGATCATCATTGGCATCGATAAATTTGATCAGAAGTGGAAATTCTTCTCCGAATTTTTCAAAGACTTTTTCTCCCACCAAATCACCCATATATACTTCAATCAATTCCTCGAGATTATTCCCCTTCAGAAAACCATTGGATACCACTGATATATCGTTCTGAACACCGGAAATCTCCCACGACTCACCACAATTAGGTAATTCAGGAAATTGCTTGTTCAGGAGGTCATGTAATTTGTTGCCGCCCCAGATCTTATCTTTACAAATGGGGGTAAATTTCAGCGGATAAAGATTATTCATTAACTATTTTTTGATTTAAAATTCAAAGTCCACAACAGCCTTGCCTATTGTGTTTGCATTGATGAGTTCAAGCACCTTCAGATGCTCAGGATGAATTCTGTATATATCCAGATCTGCCAGCGATTCAAAATGTGTAATTAGAGTCTGTCTTTAAAGTCATTTATTTTTAAA
>Ga0118677_10001312_pt1 | contig 53217 bp, 49 predicted proteins | sample AliMusrvi5mmetaG_FD_86154 | JGI IMG/M metagenome (GOLD analysis project Ga0118677, IMG submission 86154) | reverse complement strand
GTCAAGGTGATGATCGGCGGCGCCCCGACGACCCGCGCCTGGGCCGACGAGATCGGCGCCGACGGCTACGCCGAGGACGCCATCGAGGCCGTGGCCACCGCCAAGACGATCCTCGGGGTGGCGTAGGGCTGAGGACGCGCGGCGGATCCCTGCCGCGTCGCGGCCGGGGCGACGAGTGGTGCGCGGCACTCGTCGCCCCGGCCCGCGGCTTGGCGGCCGGGGGCGCCGGGACATGATCAGCAGAGCGGAGGAGGCGTCGTGACGGGACCGTCACTGGACGAGCAGGGCTGCCAACGGATCCACGACGCCGCCCTGCGGCTCTTGGACGACGTGGGCTGCGTGGTGCTCGACCCGGAGGCGCTCGCGCTTCTCAAGAAGCACGGCGCGAGCGTGGACGGCGAGTGCGTCCGCTTCGGACGAGCGTTGATCGAGAAGGCGCTGGCCACCGTTCCGTCAGGCTACACGGTGGCCGGCCGGCGCCCGGAGCTCGACCTGCGTGTGGCGCTGGATGCCCCGCCGGTGTTTGCCAGCGCCTCTGGGCCGCCGTTCGTGCTCGACGGCGATCGGCAGCGCCCCGGCACGCTCGCGGACCTGCGGACCGCCATCGCGCTCGCTCACCTGTCTCCCAACATCGCCGTGCTCGGCTACAGCGTGGAGCCCACCGACGTGCCGGAGGCCGTGCGCGCCCGGGTCGTGGCCCACGCCCACATCACCGGCAGCGACAAGGCCAACCGGTTCACGGTCACCAATCTGTCCGAGCTCCAGGTGGCGACGGAGGTGCTCGAGATCGTGAACGGCTCGGAGTGGCACGCGCAGCCGCGCATCTGGAGCATCGTCAACAGCACGTCACCCCTGCAGTTCTCCGCAGAGGGCTGTCAGGCCATCCTGCGGCTGGCGCGCCTGGGCCAGCCGGTCTGCGTCGCCGTGTGCGCCATGGGTGGCACCACGGCGCCGCTCACGCTGGCCGGAGTCCTCGCCGTGCAGCATGCCGAGCTGCTCGCCGGGCTGGTGCTCACGCAGCTGGCCCGGCCAGGCTGCCCGTTCCTCTATGGAGGCACGTCGTCGATCTCATCGATGCACAGCGGCGCCCTGATGATCGGTGCCCCGGAATACTGGATGCTCATGGAGGCGACCGTGCAGCTGGGTCACTGGATCGGCGTGCCCGTGCGCGCCGGCGGCGCCGTGACCGACGCGCACGTCCCGGATGCGCAGGCCGGCATCGAGTCCGCGCTGGCGATGGAGGCGGTCCTGCGGATGGACGTTCAGTACGTGCTGCACGCCGCCGGCATCCTCTCGTCGTTCAACTGCTACTCGCCCGAGAAATTCGTGATCGACGACGAGCTGCTCAGCGCGCTGCGATCCGCCAAGCATCCGATCGTCATCGACGACGAGACGCTGGCGCTGGACGTGGTCGGGGCATGCGGACCCGGCGGCAGCATGCTGAGTCAGGCGCACACGCGCCGGCACGCGCGCGACGGCCGCCGGTCCACGATCATGAACCGCGACCCGTACCAGACGTGGCGCGGTCTCGGCGCCCGCGACCTCGCCGCAGCCGCGGCCGAGCGTGTCGCGGAATCGCTGGCAGCCTACGCACCTCCGGACGATCTCGACCCTGTGGTCCGGCGCCAGCTCGACGCCTACTGCCTGGGCTGAACCCCGTCGCCGCGGGTCGCCGCGCCGGGCAGCCCGGCGATGGTCGAGGCGAGCATCTCCTGGAACACGCGATACGGGTTCGCGAGGTCGAGCCCGGGGTCGATGGCGAGCTGGACGGCGAGGCCGTCGATCACCGCCGAGAGAAGCTGGGTGAGCCCCAGGAGGTCGGGATCGTCGAGCGCGCCCGCGCCGCCGGGGAGGCCCAGCCACTCGAGCTTGAGGCTCCAGTACCACTGGTACAGGAGCGCGATCCGGCGACGCAGCGTCTCGTCACGCAAGACGTGAGGCAGGAGCTCGAAGAAGACGCGGAACTCCTCCGAGGCGGTGTCCATGCGGCGCATCTCGTCGATCAGCTTCTGGCACCGGTCCCGCGGTCTGACGTCCTTCATGCGGTCCTGTGAGGTGATGTACTCGTCGTGGATCACGGAGTCGAGCACGGCCGCGACGAGACCTGCCTTGTTGCCGAAGTAGTAGGAGATCATCGCCTTGTTCTCGCCCGAGAGAGTCGAGACCGAGTTGAGGGTGAGCGCGTGGAAGCCTTCGTTGGCGATGATGGCCTTGGCCGCGAGAAGGAGCTTCTGGGCGGTCTCGGGCAGAGCGGAGAGGGGGTCCTCGAAGGCGAACTGAAGGCGGCCCCGGCCGGCCGACGGCTTCTCCGCGGTGCCGGTCGCTCGTCTTTCGCCGCCCAGCTCGCCGGCCATCACGATCGCGTCACCGCCTGTCTCATGCCGGCCCCCAGAGTGCTTGGCAGCGTCCGCCGCCCGGGTAGGCGACGGGCGACTGATTGACCGGTCGGTCAGTCTGCGGCCACAATCCTACCACCGGGGTCAACGGATCCTGCCGCCGTCCTCCGCTGACGGCGTTGGGGCGCCCGCGCAGGGCGCGATGAGATACGCTCATGGCACCCCCAGAGGAGACTGCATGACTTTCTACACAGGCACGGTGCTCAGACTTGATCTCACGCGCCTTCGCGCGTCGAAGGAGCCACTCAACGAGGAGTGGGCGCGCCTGTTCGTCGGCGGCAAGGGCCTCCTGCTGCGGTACCTGTTCGACGAGCTGCCGGCGGGAGCCGACGCGCTCTCGCCGGAGAACCCGCTGATCCTCGCGAGCGGGCCGTTCGCCGGCACGGTGGCCGCCACGTGCTCGCGCCTCGCGGTGGGGTGCAAGAGCCCCGCGACGGGCGCGCTGCTCGACTCCTACGTCGGCGGATCCTTCGCTCCGGAGCTCAAGTTCGCCGGCTACGACCTGGTCGTGATCACCGGCCGCGCCCCCGAGCCGGTGCTCGTGCGCATCACCGACGCCGATGTCGAGTTCGTGCCCGCCTCCGGCCACTACTGGGGGCTGGAGACGGCGGCGCTCGAGGAGCTCGTGCGCGAGGAGATGGGGCCCGGCGCCAAGGTGCTCTCCACCGGCCCGGCCGGCGAGAACCTGGTGCCGTTCGCCTGCCTCTCCACCGACCAGTTCCACAAGGCGGGGCGCGGCGGCGCCGGCGCCGTCATGGGCAGCAAGAACCTCAAGGCCGTGGCCGTGCGGGGCACGGGAGCGGTCACCGCCGGCGACACCGCCGCCTTCACGCGCGACGTGCTGCGCCTGCAGGAAGAGCGCGTGCTCACGGTGGACAACGCCTGGACGTACGAGGAGGGCACCCCGTTCCTGGTGGACGCTGTGAGCGGCGCCGGCGCGCTGCCGACGCACAACTGGCGCACCGGCTCGTTCGACGGCGCCGGGACGATCAACTCGACCACCCTGCTGGGGATCCGCACCCGGCTGCGCGCCTGCACGCAGTGCCCGCTGGCGTGCCGGCAGGTGCACCAATTCGAGGGCTATGTCTGCGAGGGCCCCGAGTTCGAGACGCTCGGTCTCTGCGGCTCCAACTGCGGCGTCAGCGACCTCGAGGCGATCGCCGCGTTCAACCGCGAGTGCGACGAGGTCGGGCTGGACACGATGTCGACCGGCGCCATCGTCGCCCTGGCGATGGAACTGTGCGAGGCGGGCGCCGCCGACTTCGGCCTGCGCTTCGGAGACACCGCGGCCTACCTGCGGGCGCCGCGACTGATCGCCGCGCGGGAGGGGTTCGGCGCCGAGCTGGCGCTCGGCGCCCGCGCACTCGCCGCACTCAAAGGCCGGCCGGAAATGGCCATCGAGGTCAAGGGACTGGAGATGCCGGCCTACGACCCGCGCGGCACCTTCGGCATGGGGCTTGGCTACGCCACGTCGGACCGCGGCGCCTGCCACATGCGCGCCTTCTCGGCCGGCGACGACATCCTCGGCGGCGAAGGCGCCGCCGACTCGCTCGCCGGCAAGGCCCAGCTTGTCGCCGACCAGCAGGACTTCAGCTCCGTCGCCTGGACCGGCGTGTGGTGCGCCAACATGGCCCTCGACACCGACTTCCTGGGCGTCCACTTCCGGCACCTGTGGGGCCGCGAGACGTCGCACGAAGAGCTCATGACCATCGGGGCGCGGATCTGGAACCTCGGACGGCTCCTCAACCTGCGCGAGGGCCTGCGCCGCGAGGACGACCGTCTGCCGGAGCGGATCCTCAGCGTGCCGCATCCGGACGGCGTCGCCGCCGGCAAGACGGTCGGCGCCGAGGCCTTCCGCGAAGCGCTGGACGAGTACTACCGGCTGCGCGGGTGGGACGCCGCAGGCGTCCCCAGCCGCGCCAGACTGGGCGAGCTGTCGCTCGCAGATCTGGGTCGCGGCATCGTCGACTGACGGAGTCGACGGGCGGCGAGGGCACGCGGAACGGGAGCCGAGCATGGCAGCCGAACAGGACGTGATACGCCGGCAGACGGCGCTGCGCCCCGACCGGTTCCACGTCGCCGCGGGCACTGAGACGATGAAGGCGGTCGTCACCACCGGGCAGGGCGGCCTCGACGTCCTCGACTATCGCGACGTCCCGATCCCCAGCGCGGGACCAGGCGAGGTCCTGCTGCAGGTCCTCGCCGCGGGCGTCAACAACACCGAGATCAACACGCGCCTCGGCTGGTACTCGTCGAGCGTCACAGGCGACACCGCGAGCGCCGCGGCGGCTGAGGACGGCGCGGCGCGGCGCGGCGCCAGAGAACACGCCGCCGATCCTGCCGGCGTCTCGCCCTCGACCCGATCCGATGACGTCTCGCCTGTGGCCCGGCCCGACGGCGGCTGGAACGCGCCCACGCCGTTCCCGCTCATCCAGGGCACCGACTGCTGCGGACGCGTCGTGGAGGTCGGGCGCGGCGGGGACGAGAGCCTCATCGGCCGCCGCGCCCTCGTGCGTCCCTGCATGCGCCCGATGGGCTTCGGCTCGATGGAGAACATCTGGATGGCGTCCGATTTCGACGGCGCCTTCGCCCAGTTCGTCAAGGCGCCCGCCTCCGAGGTCTTCGCCGTCCAGACCGATCTGAGCGACGCCGAGCTGGGCGCCGTCCCCTGTGCCTACGGGACGGCCGAGAACATGCTCCGCCGCGCAGGTGTCGGCGCCGGCCGGCACGTGCTCGTCACCGGCGCCTCCGGCGGCGTCGGCTCGGCCGCCGTTCAGCTCGCCGTCCGGCGCGGCGCCGTCGTCACGGCGGTCACCTCGCGCGCCAAGGCCGGGCAGATACGGGCGCTCGGCGCCGCCCGCGTGCTCGCGCGCGAGGACGGCATCGCCGCGAATCTCGGCGAACGTACGGTGGACGTGGTCGTCGACAACGTCTCCGGGCCGGATCTCGATGACCTCCTGAAGGCGCTCAGGAGAGGCGGGAAGTACGTCTCTTCGGGGGCGATCGCCGGCCCCATCGTCGCGTTCGACAAGCGGACTCTGTACCTCAACGACCTTGCCCTGATCGGGTGCACCGCATGGGACGAGCCGGTGTTCCCGGACCTCGTCTCGTACATCGAGGCCGGGCAGCTCAGCCCGCTCGTCGCGGCGACGTTCCCTTTGGAGCACATCGCCGCCGCGCAGAGCGAGTTCCTGCGCAAGGCGCACCTCGGGGCGTTCGTCCTGGTCCCGCCGCCCTCGGGCTGAGGCCGGGGTCCTCCGCTTTGCGGCGCGGTCTCAGCTCGCGGCGGTCACTCGGCCTCGAGCCGCAGGTCGCGCACCGGCGAGCGTGCCGAGTCTGACGCGGCGTCGTCGAGCATTGACTGAGCCGCGCTCTCGGCGTCGAGGCGCGCGCGATAGTGGGCGATCTCGCGCGCGATGTCGGCCTGGTCCCAGTCCAGGTCGGGGGCCATCAGCCCTGCGACGTCCTCGACCGCCAGGCGGCCGCGGTCGGGCGCCTCAAAGGCGATGTGCGTCCGGCGCGTGAGCACGTCGTCCACGTGCAACGCGCTCTCGAAGTGGGTGGCGTGGCGGACCTCCGCTGCCAGGTAGGTCTCTGCACCGGCGAGGGGCGTCGCGAGCGCCGGCTCCTCGGCGATGAGATCGAGTACTCTGAGGGTCAGTGTGCCGTATCGCCTGACCAGGTGCCGGATCTGCACTGAGGAGAGGCCGGCCGCGCCTGGGTGCAGACGAGCTCTCGACGGTGCCTGCGCCGACCCGACGGCGCCGAGCAAGGGGATGTCCTCCGTGCGGCTCGGCGCCACGCCGAACGGCAGCTCGCGCGCCGCCACGTCGACCGCGTCACGGGCCATGACCCGGTACGTGGTGAACTTGCCGCCGGCGATACTCACCAGTCCCGGCGCGCTGCGCTGGACGGAGTGCTCGCGCGAGATCGCGGCGGTGTCCTTCGCTCCCTTGGCGACCAGGGGTCGCAGGCCGACGTAGACGGCGGTGATGTCCTCGACCGTGAGCGGCTCGCGCAAGACGTCGTTCACGTGGCCCAGGAGATAGTCGATGTCGGCGCGGGTCGCCGATGGGTGGTCAAGGCCGAACTGCCAGTCGGTGTCGGTCGTGCCGATGATCCAGTCGTCGCTCCAGGGCAGCACGAACAGGACGCTCTTCTCGGTCGGCAGGATCAGCGCGAGCGTGGAGTCGATGCGCGACTTGGGGACGACGATGTGCACGCCCTTCGACGGACGGACCTGGAGAGGGGTCTCGACGCCGGCCAGGCGCTCCATTGCCGTCGTCCACACGCCGGTGGCGTTCACGATCACCCGCGAGCGGATGTCGAACTCGTCGCCTCGCTCCAGATCGTGCGCCCGTACGCCGGCGACCCGCGCGCCGTCATGCAGGAAGCCGGCGACCTCGACGGCGGAGGCGCAGGCGGCGCCGTTGGCCGCCGCCGTCTCGGCGAGCGTCACCGCGAAGCGGGCGTCGTCGACCTGGGCGTCGAAATAGCGGATCCCGCCGGTCACGGCGTCCTCGCGCAACGAGGGCACGGCACGCAGGCAGCCGGAGCGCGTCAGGTGCCGGTGGCGTGGCATCGCCGGGTGGAGCCCGGCGAGCCCGTCGTAGAGCAGGAGGCCAGAGCCCATGAACGCACGGTCCCAGGCTCCGCGCTTGAGCGGGAACAACAGCGGCATGGAGTGGACGAGGTGCGGCGCGAGCTTCTCCGCGAGCAGCCTGCGCTCATGGAGCGCCTCGCGCACGAGGCCGATGTCGAACTGCTCGAGGTAGCGCAGCCCTCCGTGGATGAGCTTGCTCGACCGGCTCGACGTGCCGGCGGCGAAGTCGCGCTTCTCGACCAGCGCCACGGAGAGGCCGCGGCTGGCCGCGTCCAGGGCGGCGCCACAACCGGTCACGCCGCCGCCGATCACGAGGACATCGAATTCTTCGGTGGCGAGCCGCGCCAGCAGCTGCTCCCGGCGCTGCAGCGGCGCCGGCCGGCTGCGGCCGCCGGCGCCGGGATCGGGACGTGTCATCGGGTCTCCCTCGAGGATATGCCGGCGGGTGACCCTCCGTTGGATCCGCCCGCCCGGGCAGTCGCTTGGTATGTACCAGCTTGCTGGTATGTACCATGACCGTTATGCCATACTGCTGTCAAGCTGCGGCAGGAGCTTGCTGGATGCCCGCCCAGACGCTCGACAGCCGTATCGGTCACTATATTCACCGCGCGCCCGCTCGAGCCCGCGCCGCGCGCCACAGGAGACCCGATGGACCACATCGCCGAAGGACCGAGGAGCACGCCGGTGCTGTGCGAGACCGAGGTGCTCGTCGTCGGCGGCGGACCCGGCGGCCTCGCCGCCGCCGTCGCCTCTGCGCGCGCCGGAGCGCAGACCATGTTGCTCGACCGCTACGGCTGCCTGGGCGGCGTGATCACCCAGGTCGGGGTCGACGCCATCGCCTGGTATCGCCACGAGGGTACCGTCGACGTCGAGGGCATCGGGATCGAGTTCGAGCAGCGAGCCTGCGCGATGGGTGGCACGCAGCCGGAGTCGCAATCGCTGAGCGAGGCGCTCGATCCGGAGCTCTTCAAGGTCGTCGCGGACGATCTGATAGCGGAGGCCGGCGTCGACCCGCTCCTCCACTGTCTGGCCGTCGAGCCCGTCCTCGAGGCCGGCCTGGTCAAGGGCGTCATCACCGAGAGCAAGTCAGGCCGTCTGGCCGTCCTCGCGGAGCGCGTCATCGACGCGAGCGGCGACGCCGATATCGCCTTCCGCGCGGGCGCGCCGTGCCGCAAGACGCCACTGCAGGAGATGATGGGCGTCACCGTCATGTTCTCGTGCTCGGGAGTCGACAAGGCGCGGTTCCTCGACTACGTCGCATCCACCGGCCCCACCTACGGAGACTGGGGCAGGAACTGGTGCGTCGAGACGACGGGCAAGGAGGACGCCCTCTTCAGCCCGTACCTCGAGGAGCCGTTCGACCGCGCCCGTCGCGAGGGCATCATCCCGGAGGGGATGCGCAGCATCGGCGGCACCTGGGGCAGGCTCACCGATGCGGGCGAAGCGACCACGCTCAACATGGTCGTGATGGCCGGGTGTGACTGTACGGACGTGCGCGACGCCACGCGCGCCGAGATCGAGGGGCGTCGCCAGGCGCTCCTGGCCATCGAGGCGCTGCGCCGCTTCGCGCCCGGCTTCGAGGCTGCCCGCTTGCGGACCTTCGGCATGACGCTCGGCACGCGCGACTCCCGCAAGATCGTCGGGAGGTACGGGCTCACGGGAGACGACGTGCGCCACGAGGCGCGCTTCGACGATTCGGTCGGCATCTTCCCCGAGTTCATCGACGGCTACGGCATCCTCGTCCTGCCGACCACCGGCCGCTACTTCCAGGTGCCTTACGGCATCTTGGTCCCGCGCGAGGTGGACAACCTGCTCGTGGCGGGGCGCTGCGTGTCCGGGGACAAGGTGTCGCACGCGGCGACGCGTAATCAGATGTGTTGCGCCGTCACCGGTCAGGCCGCCGGCGTGGCCGCCGCCGTGTCGCTCAGGGAGGGCCGGACGAGCGGCGGGGTGGACGTCGCCCGCGTCCAAGCGGAACTGCAGAAGCAAGGGGTCCGGCTCGCCTGACCGGAGCGGCGGTCTCGCGGCCGCCCAGCCCGCGCACCGTGATGCGGACCGCCCGGCTGCTCCCTACGCGCTCGGGTCGACCCCTTCGACCGGCGCCGTCACGTTGAACTCGGACCGGTCGCCCCGGTACACGTCGCGCGCGAGCTCTACGATCTCGCCCTCAGCTCCGAACACGGTACGTGTGAGGACGATGGCCGGACTGCCCTGCGCGACCCCGAGCGTCTCGGCCTCAAAGCGATCTAGCGTCACGGCCACGACGCGCGCGTCCGCCTGCGTGGGGTGGACGTCGTATCTGTCCTGCAGGATCTCCCACAGGGATCCGGTGAGGTCGTACTCGAGCAGGTCGGGAAAGCGCTCGGCGGAAACATGGATGTTCTCGATGGCGATCGGCTCGCCGCCCGCCGACCTGAGGCGTCGCAGCAGATGCACGCGCCCGCCTTCGGGCACACCCAGCAACTCGGCCACCGAACGGTCGGGCTCGAGCGTGCCGGCGGAGAGCACCGTCGTGCCCGGGGCGCGGTCTGCGGCGGCCATCATGCGCGTGAAGCTCCCGACGCTGAAACGAAGCCGCGGCTCGGCGACGAAGGTGCCGCGGCGGGCGCTGCGGTAGACGTAGCCCTCGTGCGTGAGCGTCTCGACGGCGTGCCGAGCGGTCATCCGGCTGACGCCGTACCGTTCGCTGAGCGCGCGCTCCGACGCGACCGATGCGTGGGCGCCGAGGTGGCCGGCCTCTATCTGATCGCGAAGCATCGACGCGACCCAAAGGTACAAGGGGCTCGATCGGACTGGCGCGCGCCGGTTGCCGCCCACGTCGGTCACACTCCATGGCAGTCGCGTACGGGGTCGCGGAGAGGATACCACGAGCGTCGATGGTACATACCAACGCGCTGGACCGAAAGGCGGGCGGCAGGAGCATGTCCGCGCCGATGCGCATAAGTCGCGCGTTCGGCTGGCACTCTCAGTATCGTATTCTGTTCGACTGCTTCAGAACCGAACAATTACGCGGCACGGCGCGGCAAATCTGCTAGTTAACCGGTCAATCTCTGTTGCCAAGCGCTGGTCGAGGTTGTATGGTGCGCGAAACGTGCTTGAGGCGCTATTGTGGCGCGGGGTGCCACGACCGCCGACGCTATCTCGCAGGCCTACGCCAAGGGGGAGTCGCGAACATGAACGATGAGCAGTATCGCAGGGAATACGGAGAGCACCTTATCGAACAGGTGAAGAACGGGAAGATGACCCGGCGCCAGCTTCTGGTCCGCGCCTCCGTCTTCGGCTTCTCCGCCACCGTCGCCGGTCAGCTCCTGGCCGCCTGCGGCAGCAGCAGTAGCAGCAGCTCGGCCTCCCCGTCGGCCACCGGCATGCCGGCGCCGGTCAAGGGCGGCACCCTCAGCCTCATCGGCCCGGCGCCGATCACGGCTCCCGACCCGGTCACGATTTACGACCAGGGCGGCATCGTCATCGTCTATCAGTTCCTCGAGTACCTCATCGACCTGGACAACACGAACGCCCTCAAGCCCAAGCTCGCCCTGAGCTGGACGCCCAACCAGACGCTCGACGTGTGGACGTTCAAGCTGCGCCCGAACGTCACGTTCAACAACGGCCAGGCCTTCACGTCCGCCGACGTCGTCGCCAGCATCGAGCGCGTCGTGAATCCCAAGAGCGGCTCGGGCGCTCTCTCGCAGTTCTCCGGGATCCTCTCGCCGGGCGGCACCAAGGCGGTCGACGCGACCACGGTCGAGTTCCACCTCGACAAGCCGCAGGCCGACTTCCCGTACATGGTGTCGGCGGGCAACTACAACACCGCCATCCTGCCCGCCAACTACGCGGGCAACATCCTCAAGAGCCCCGTGGGCACCGGCCCGTTCATGCTCACGTCCTACGTGGCCAAGCAGAAGGCCACGTTCAAGAAGAACCCGACCTACTGGGGCAAGGACGCTGCGGGCACGCAACTCCCGTACCTCGACGGCCTCACCTACACCATGGTCGAGGACAACTCGGCCCAGAACCTGCAGCTGCAGTCCGGCGCGGTCGACGTGCAGCCGCAGACCGTGTTCCAGGGCGCGCAGGCCCTCTTCAGCGATACCAGCCTGCGGGTCGACCTGTACCCCGGTACGGGCATCCGTGAGGTGGCGTTCAACGTCACCAAGTCCCCGTGGCAGAAGAAGGAACTCCGCCAGGCCGTCGCCTATTGCCTCGACCGCAAGGCGATCAACGAGTCGCTCTACTCCGGTCGCAGCAACCTCGGCTACGACACCTTCTGGGAGCCCACGGTCTTCCCGGGCAGCCCGACCCCGCCGGTGCGTGCGCAGGACTACGCCAAGGCCAAGCAGCTCCTGACGGCAGGCGGCATGCCCAACGGCATGAACATCACCCTGACCGTCGCCAAGTACCTCGAGAACCCGCAGCTCGCCCAGCTCATCCAGGCGCAGTGCAAGCCGGCCGGCATCAACGTCACGATCAACCAGATCAGCTACACGGCCTACTACGCGGGCAGCAGCAGCGACTACAACGGCACCACGCCGTGGCTCAACGCGGCCATGGACATCACCGAGTGGGGCGGCCGGGCGGCGCCTGGCATCTTCGCCACCGCCATGCTCCTGCCCAAGGCCGTGTGGAGCTCCTCACACTGGGACAACCCGCAGTTCGCGAGTCTCTTCAACCAGTATGAGAGCACCAACGACGAGGCGTCGCGCACGAAGCTCGCCACGCAGCTCTCCGCGATCCAGCAGGACGAGACGCCGATCATGGTGCCCTTCTTCATCACCCAGCTGCGCACGCAGAAGAAGAACGTGTACAACATCCAGGGCCCCGGCTCGTTCTACTGCGACTGCAGCGCCGCCTTCAAGACTGCGTGAGGCAGCGGAAAGCTCACTGACATAGGTTGACGTAGGGTTCCCGGGATGTTGCGACTCATCGGACGGCGGCTTCTCCTCATGGTGCCGACGCTGATCTTGGCGTCGCTCCTGATCTTCGCGCTCGCGGAGGTGCTTCCCGGCGACGTTGGGCGCTCCATCCTGGGGCCCTACGCCACAGAACAGCAGGTCAAGGCTCTCGACCACCAGCTCGGGTCCGACAGGCCTCTGATCGTCCGCTACACCAAGTGGGCCGGCGACTTCGTCGTCGGCCGCTGGGGGACGTCCCCGGTGCTGCAGGTGCCCGTGCGGCCCACGGTCTTGAAGGCGCTCGGCAATTCGCTGGTGCTGGCCGGATTCGCCCTTCTGCTCATCGTGCCGACATCGATCGTGCTCGGCGTGTTCGCGGGCCTGCGAAGAGACAGCGCGCTGGACCGGACGATCACGATCTCGACCTTGTCTATGACCGTGATCCCTGAGTTCGTCAGCGGCGTCGTGCTCCTGTACGTCTTCGCCGTGTGGCTCAAGTGGCTGCCGGTGACGGCGATGCCGCCCGACGGCTCGCCCTTCTACGACCGCTTCTACTACTTGATCCTGCCGGCCATCCCGCTGATGTTCCTCGAACTGGGCTACATCGCCCGCATGGCGCGCGTGGGCACCGTGCAGGTGCTCGCGATGCCGTACATCCGCACGGCCGTGCTCAAGGGGCTCCCGCGCCGCCGGGTCATCTTCGGGCACGTGCTGCGCAACGCCATGGTGCCCACCGTGACCGTGATCGGCAGCCAGGTGGGCTGGCTCATCGGCGGCCTGGTCGTGGTCGAGACGCTGTTCGTCTATCCCGGCATCGGCCAGTTGATGGTCAACGCCGCGCAGACGCATGACATCCCCATGCTGGAGGCGTCCGTCCTCATGGTCGCCGTGCTCTACATGGTGGCCAACCTCATCGCCGACATCGTGGTCGCTCTGCTCAGTCCCCGCATCAGGATGGGGGGCTGACGTGGACGAAGAGAGCACCCCCTTCGGCCCGGATCCCGATCTGCAGGCCGAGGGCAGCCAGCTCGATGCCGATCCGGAGATGCTGGAGCTTCGGGCCGACACCGCCGCCGGTCTCAAGCAGCAGGAGCCCCAGGCCAACGAAGCCGCGGCCACTGAGCAGCGCCGGCAGCGCCGCTACCTCGTCAAGGCGCTGCTGCGCAGCCCCACGTTCATGGTCGGCCTGATCGTCGTGCTCTTCTGGGTCTTCATGGCCGTCTTCTCCACGCACATCACGCAGGACCCCACGGCCGTCAATGCGGCGGTGTCTCTCAAGGCGCCCAGCGCGGCGCACCTGTTCGGCACCGACGACCTCGGGCGCGACGTGCTTGCCCGCACCATGGCCGGCGCCCGCTCGGTGCTGATCATCGCGCCGCTGGCGACCCTGCTCGCCCTCCTGTGGGGCGGGATCATCGGTCTCATCGCCGGCTTCTATCGCGGGATCACCGACGAGATCATCATGAGGCTCATCGACGTGCTGCTGGCGCTGCCGATCATCATCACCTCGATCCTGATCCTCTCCCTGCTCGGCAAGGGAACGGCGATCATCATCGTCGCGATCGGGGCGCTGTTCACTCCCGTCGTCAGCCGCACGGTGCGTGCCGCCGTGATCGGAGAGCGCGAACGCGAGTACGTGATGGCTGCGCGACTGCGCGGCGAGCGCTCGGCGTTCGTCATGGCGCGCGAGATCCTGCCCAACATCACGCAGCCGCTCATCGTCGAGGGCACCATTCGCCTCGGCTACGCCGTCTTCACGGCGGCGACCCTGTCGTTCCTCGGCTTCGGCCTGGAGCCACCCTCTCCCGACTGGGGTCTCACGATCGCCACGGAGCGGATCTTCCTGCAGATCGCCCCATGGACCGTGCTGTTCCCCGCCGTCGCCCTCGCCTCCCTGGTGGTGGCCGTGAACCTTATGACTGACGGACTGGGAAGGGTCTTCTCGAAATGAGTACCGTGGAACAACCCGCCGGCGCTCCGGCAGCCGTGCCTGCCGCTCTCGACGTCCGCGATCTCGAGGTCACGTTCCACCGCCGCGGGCGCGACCTGCCGGTGCTCAAGGGCGTCACGATGCGCATCGAGCCCGGCGAGGCATACGGTCTTGTCGGCGAATCGGGCTGCGGCAAGACCACGCTGGCAATGGCGGCGATGCGCTACCTCGCTGCCAACGGCACCATCGACGCCGGTACGGTGCTGGTCGACGGCCAGGACGTGAGCACACTCACCGAAGAGGCTCTGCGCAAGTGGCGCGGCGGCAAGGTGGCGATGGTCTATCAGGACCCCGCCACGGCGCTGAGTCCCGCGATGCGCATCGGGGACCAGCTCGCCGAGGTGTACCACTACCACGAAGGACTGAACAAAGCGGAAGCTCTCGTGCGGGCTCGCGAGAGCCTGAGCCGCGTGGCGATCCCCGATCCGGACGCGACACTGCGGCGCTACCCCTTCGAACTTTCCGGTGGCCAGCAGCAGCGCGTCGTCATCGCCATGGCGCTGTCCGTCAATCCACGCCTGCTCATCCTCGACGAGCCCACGACCGGGCTGGACGCGACGGTCGAGGCGGAGATCCTCGATCTCATCGAGGAACTTCAGGGGCGGATCAACGCCGCCATCCTGCTGATCACGCACAACCTTGGCTTGGTGAGGAGGCTCTGTACTCGCGTCGGCGTGCTCTACGCCGGCCGTCTCGTGGAGCAGGGCCCGGCCCGTGACGTGTTCACCGACCCGCGGCACCCGTACACGATGGGCCTCATGCGCTGCGTACCGAGCTTCGGCATGAACAAGACCGACGCGGCGTTGCAGACGATCCCGGGTACTCTGCCGGCTCTCGGCGAGCCGCTCGAGGGCTGCGTCTACTCGGCGCGCTGCCCGATGGTCAAGCCGGTGTGCGTCCGCCGCGAGCCCGACCTGTACGGGTGGCCCGGCGACTCCGGGCCGGAGGGGCGCGCCGCTGCGGAGGCCATGCCGCCCGACCCCGCGGCGTACTCGCCGCACCACGCGAACCCGGTGGGAGAATCCACGCGACACGTGCGCTGCTACTTCTCAGCCGAGACTGCCCACATGCCACACACGACCCCAGTGCTCGCGGCAAGCCTCGAGGAGCGCGTTGGCGCAGCGGGTGACGTCCTGGAGATCGACGACGTCGTGCGCACGTTCAAGGACGGGCGCAAGAGGCTCACTGCGGTGAGCGACGTGTCGCTCACCTTGCGGCGCGGCGAGACGTTCGGCCTCGTGGGTGAGTCGGGCAGCGGCAAGACCACACTGGCCAAGTGCGTCACCGGGCTGCTCGCGCCGGACTCAGGGGCGGTCAAGTTCGAGGGCCGGGAGCTGAAGGCCACCGCCGGGAAGCGTTCGCAGGAAGCGCTGCGAGCCATCCAGATGGTCTTCCAGAACCCCGACTCGACGCTCAACCCCGCCTGGAGCACCCGCGCCATCCTCACGCGCGCCGTGCGCAAGCTGAGTGGCGGAGGATCGGTACGCGCCAAGGTCGACAAGCTCTCGGCCGACGTACGCGTGGAACCGCGCTTCCTGATGCAGCGGCCCACCGACCTCTCCGGCGGGCAGAAGCAGCGCATCGCCATCGCGCGCGCCTTCGCCGGAGATCCCACGCTGGTCGTGTGCGACGAGCCCGCCTCGGCCCTCGACGTGTCGGTGCAGGCGAGCATCCTCAACCTGCTCGTGGAGCTGCAGACCAAGGAGCAGGTCTCGTACGTGTTCATCTCGCACGACCTCGCGGTGGTGCGGTACATCAGCGATCGTATCGGCGTCATGTACCTGGCGGAGCTCATCGAGGTGGGAGCGGCCGAAGAAGTCTTCAACCCGCCGCACCACCCCTACACCGAGGCGCTGCTGTCGTCGATCCCCAAGCTCGACTTCGACACGCAGTCGCACCGCATCGCTCTCCACGGCAGCATGCCGAGCCTCAGTGAGCCGCCGTCCGGCTGCCGCTTCCACACCCGCTGTCACCGGAACCTCGGCGCCATATGCGAGGAGCAGGAGCCTATCTTCCAGGAAGCGGCCAGCGGGCACACGTACAAGTGCCACATCCCGCCGGACGAACTGCTGCGTCTGCAGACCGCGGCGGCCGAGGCGCCCACAGCCTCGAGCGAGGCCTAGCGCGCCTCCCGCTCGGCCGCGACGATCGCGGCCAGCTCTTCCACGACGGCGACGGCATCGTCGAGCAGCACCAGGTCCGCGTCCCTCGCGATCGGCGCGTGCTCGTCGAGGTCGACCGCGACGATGACGCCGGCCTTCTCGATACCCCAATAGAAGGCTGGGGCGCCCGATGCCCCCGCGACGATGCAGAGCGAGGGGGCAGTCCGCGCCCCCGACACCCCGATCAGCCGGTCCATGGACGCCCACGCGTTCATCGCCACAGGGCGCGTGACGCCGAAGGTCGCGCCCATCTCGCGCGCCGCCGCGGCGATGCGCTCCACGCCCGCGCGGCTGCCGGCGCCGCTGCCGGCCACGACGAGGAACCGGCTTGGCGCGAGGTCGCCCGTGGACGGGGCCTCGAGTACTTCCGGGTCCTCGAACGGTCCTGGTCGGCCAGCGACAGTGTCGTCGGTGTCGGACAGGACGACGTGCTCGATGGCCTCAGGCTCGCCGGCATCGGTCCAGCCTGCGTCGATGCCGATGCACCACGGGCGCGCCGAGAGCTCGAAGCGCCCCATGAGGTGGCCGGAGCAGACATACCGGCGGCACGACAGCCGGTCTGGCGCCGCCTCGGCGGTGACTACATCCGTGAGGACTCCGCCTCCCGAGCGGCAGGCGAGTCTGGTCGCCAACTCCGTGCCTGCGGGACCCGGGGCGAAGAGGAAGAGATCGGCTTGGCCGCCCTCAGCCTGGGTGCTGAGGTGGGCGGCCATGCGCTCGAACGCCCGCGCGCTGGTCCGGACAAGACGGACATCCCGCGTCGGGGCCAGCTCGATCAGGCGATCCTTCTCGCGCTCGTCGTCGTAGAAGACGAGGGTCTCACCCGGGGCGCGCGCGTCCAGGCCGCCGCGCAGAAAGGCGCCCAAGGCGGCGGACTGCCGATGGACGACGGTCGCCGTCCCATCCGTCGAGCCGGTGGACGTTCCATCCAGCACGGCGGCGAATCTCACAACTCCTCCAGCAGGCTCTTGAGCCGCGAGTCGAAGAGAGCCTGCGCCTTGGCGCGCGGTGTGTCTCCCGGGACGAGGATGCTCTCGCGGCGCCGGTCGACGCTTTCCAGCGCCGTCAGGGTCTGGGTCTCCCGGCCGAGCAATTCCGAAAGGTCGACGCCGAGATCGGCCGGTTCAAGGATGTCCGGCTGCCGGCCTCGGACCGCGAGCCTGTCCGTGAGGGTCGGGACTCGCAGGTGCGAGACGACGGCGTTGCCGATCGCCAGCACGCACGGGGTGCGGGCGGTGAGGCGCTGGAGGCCGTCGTCGGTCATGAGTGTCACGCGCAGGCGGCCGTCCGCCAGCGGCTCCACCTCGGTCGCCTGTGTGATGCACGGCCATCCCAGGTGATCCGCGACCCGGAAGGGGACGGTGCCGTCGCCGCCGGGGCCGCTGCGTGCGCCCAGCATGAGCAGATCGCTGCGATCGATGCGCTGTGTGTATGCAGCGATCAGCGCAGCCGTGGCGGCCGGGGCGAAGTCGAGGACGGCCTCAGTGTGCACGCGGGCCGCCCGCTCGAAGCCCAGCGCCAGCAGCGTCTTGAGGTGCGGCTCGGCGTCCGCCGCGCCGACGGAGACCGCTCCCAGGCCGGCTGTGCCCCCGAGTCCCACCAGCGCGTCCAAGAGGCGCAGGGCGAGTTCGAGCGCGCTCTCGTCGAAGCAGTCGAGGATGCGGCGGACGTAGCGGGTGTCCGGGAGGTCCGCCGGGCCCGCGCCTTCGTCGCGCCCGTCTCCCTCGCCGCCGCCGGAGGAGGGACCCCGCCCGGCGGTGCTCCACTCGGACTCGCGGAGCGCCTCGTAGTCCGGTGTCACCCCGAAGTACGCGAGGATCCGCATCGCGCTCACCCGGCCCCACTCCTCACTTCGCTCACAGCGGGATGATCGTCCCCTTGTTCATGATGCCGTTGGGATCGAAGGCGTGCTTGAGCGTCTCGAGGACGTAGTAGGAGGAGCCGTACTCGTCCTTGACCCACGGCGCCCGCGCCTTCCCCATCCCGTGGTGGTGGACGATGGACCCGCCGCGCTTGAGGGTCTCCTCACAGATGATACTGATGATCGGGAGATAGTACTTGCTCGTCTCCTCCTCCGGCCCCACGCCCACCACGTTGAAGAAGTAGTTGAAGTACATGTTGGTGCCGTTGATGTAGCTGTGGGAGGAGTGCCCGCCCATCATCGTGATGTCGGGGATCTCGGCGATGATGCGTGCCTTCGCCGCCTGGTAGATGTCGTTGATGGAGCCCCAGTCGGCGGAGATCTCCGTCGTCCGGTTGACGTTACGGGTCTGACGGATGCGCTCGTCCTCCGCGATGATCTTGCTCGCGTCCCAGCAGAGGTCGTTGAACCAGGTCTCGATGTACTCGCTCGGGACCTGCGTGCATTCGGGGTGTTTGTCGACGATGGCCTGGATACCGTCCGCGGTGGCCTTGGCGATCCCGGCCGGGCCCTCCGCCATGAAGAGCAGGACGCAGTCGTCCTCGGCGGCGAAGTGGGAGAAGTGGAGGCCGGCGTCGCCCGGGTCGTAGACTCGCGCCACCGACGGCTTGTAGCCGTTGACCATCACGTCGCGCAGGACCGCGAAGCCGGTCGCCATGTCCTTGAGCGTCCAGCCGAGGAAGGTGTTGTTCTCGGGGAAGTACGGGAAGAGCTTGACCGTCACCTCGGTGATGAAGCACAGCGCGCCTTCGTTGCCGATGACGATGTGACGGATGTCGGGTCCGGCGGCGCGGCGCGGGACGTTCTTGATGCGCGTCACCTGACCGCCGGGAAACACCGCCTCGAGGCCGACGACCATGTCCTCGATGCCGCCGTAGAGCGTCGAGAACTGGCCGATGCTGCGCGTGGCCACGAGGCCGCCCATATGGGCCACGGGCTTGGACTGCGGCGAGTGGCCGGTCGTGAGGCCGAGCTCGCGCACGCGGTCCTCGAGCACCTGGAGCGGGACGCCGCACTGGCAGGTGGCCTGCATGTTGTAGGCGTCGATCTTGACGATCTCGTTCATCGCCGAGCCGTCGATGATCACCGAGTCGGCGACCACGCTCTCGAGGCCGCCCTCGGTCGCCGTCGCTCCGGTGCGGGGGATCAGGTTGACGCCGTGCTCGTCGGCCCAGCGCAGGAGCGCGGCCACCCGCTCCGTGCTCCGCGCCATCACGACCGCGGCAGGGACCGGCATCGTGTGCACGTCGAAGATGTTCTGCAGCTTGCGGAAGTTGTCGACGCTGCTCTCGACGAGGATCCGCTCGTCGGTGACGACGTCGTCCGGCCCCACGATCCCCCGAAGGCCCTCGACGATGGCTTCTCTGGTCAGTGGCATGTCGGTGTTCCTTTGTGTGTCCGTGATTGGCCTGGGGCTAGTGGAAGATCGAGAAAGACTGTTCGAGGATCGGGTCGGTGGCGTCATGGATGGCCCGGTACACCGTTTCGTTCATCCGCCGGTAGACCTCGTGATTCTCGAGGTTCGGGGCGAACGACTCGCGGCTCTTGGTCATTGCCGCGGCGGCCGACTCGAAGTCGGGGTACGCACCCGTGGCCACGGCCGCGCACATGGCGGACCCGAGGCTGGCTCCGCCGTTGCCCACGCTTCGTGACGCCGGGATCCCGAACACATCGGCGAAGATGTTCATGAAGAGCGGGCTGCCGGCGCCACCGCCGGAGATGATGACCTCGCGGAGGGCGATCCCGAGCTCCTCGCACATCGCGTCCGCGTTCTGCTTCATGGTCAAGGCGATGGCCTCAAGGATGGAGCGGTAGACGTGGCCTCTCGAGTGGCGCGCGTCGAAGCCGATGATCTCGCCCTTGCGGAAGGGCTTGTCCGTAGGGGCGAGCCAGTCGAGGACCGTCATCAGGCCGTCGCTGCCGGCGGGGACCAGCTCGGCCTCGCGCTCGAGGTAGTCCTCGCGCGAGGTGCCCTGCGTCACCGCCGCCGCGGCGACTTCCGGCCCCAGGAGATCGAGGAACCAGCTCAGCGTCCACATGCCGCGGCGAACGCCGCCGCTCTCGTAGAGGTACCGGTTTGGGATGCAGGCGAAGTTTGTCCAGAAATCGGCCGGCGTCTTGCGGTTCTCGCGCCCGTGCACCATCGAAGCGATGTACGTGCCGAGGGAGATGAGCGCCGAGTGCTCGTCGATCGAGCCCGAGCCGAGCGCCTCGACCGCCTTGTCGTTGGCGGTGGTCACGACCGGCAGGCCTTCGGGGATGCCGGTCGCCGCGGCTGCGTCGGCCGTCACGTAGCCGGCGATGTCGCCGGGCATCTGCAGCTCGAAGAGCATGTCGCGCGTGACGTTGAACTCGTCGAGAACCGCCTGGTCCTTGCTCCACTGCCAGGTATCGGTGTCTATCGGCCACTGGAGGATGTTGTTGGCGGCACTGTCACGGAACTGCCCCGTGAAGCGATGCGTCATGTACCCGGACGAGGTGGTCAGGTAGGCGAGCTCGGGATCGTCGGGGATGTACGGCTGATAGGCGCGCGTGTCCATCCAGCTCATCACCGGCTGGAGCAGGCTGCCGTCGGCCTTGAGGAAGGCCTTGCAGCAGCGGATCGTGCAGAGGCCCACACCGAGGATGTCCGCGGGGTCGCCGGGGAACTTCGTCATCGCCTCGCGGCTGGCGACGACGATCGACTCCCAGAGGTCGTCGTCGGGGTGGACGGCGTACCCGACTGCGGGGTGTTCCATCGGGAGAAGGGCGCGCCTGCCCTCGCAGACGACGTTGCCCGCGAGGTCGTAGATGATGACTTTGGAACTCTGCGTGCCGCCGTCGATGCCGATCAGGTACTTGCCTGCCATCCCGCCGCTCCCTTGCCGGTCCTAGCGGACCAGGTAGCCGCCGTCCACTGCCAGGACGTGGCCGTTGACGTAGTCCGAGGCCTGGCTGGCGAGGAAGACGACGGCGCCCATGAGGTCGAGCGGCTCGCCCCAGCGCGCGGCCGGGATGTGGTCCAGCACGCGCTGGTTGGTCACCGGGTCGCTGCGGGTCTGCCTGGTGATCTCCGTGGCGTAGTAGCCGGGCGCGATGCCGTTGACCTGGACGTTGTGCTCGGCGAGCTCGTCGCAGTAGGCCTTCGTGAACCCGGCCAGGCCGTGCTTGGTGGCCGCGTAGGCTGACGACCAGCGGCCGCCGAGGTAGGAGAAGACGGAGCAGATGTTGATGATCTTGCCGCTGCTCTGCGGGACCATCCGCTTGGCGGCCTCGTAGCTCATCTCGAAGGCTGCAGTGAGATTGACCGCGACCGTCGCGTCCCACTTGTCGCGGCCGAAGTCGAGGACTTCGGCGAGCGGGCAGACGCCCGCGCAGTTGACCAGGATGTCGATAGAACCGAACTTGTCGACGCAGGCGTCGACGATCTCTTTGGGCGCACCGGCAGCCGTGATATCGGCCTTGAGGAACTCGTAGCGGCTGCCGTGCACCTCGACGAGTTCGCGAGTGGTGCCGTCGTCGTCGACCACGCTGGGGACCACAACGCTGGCTCCGGCCGTGGCCAACGCCAGCGTGAAGGCGCGCCCGAGTCCGGTGTTGCCTCCGGTCACGATCGCGTTCTTGCCCTTGATGGAGAAGAAGCCCATCCCGAAATCCCTGATGTCGGTCACGCCTGTCTCCTTCTCTCCAGATCGGCCGGCCGCAGCAGGGCCGGAAAGCTTACAGGACCAGCAGTATTCTGCCGGATGTTCTTCAAGTCAACCAAACGGAAGAACATTCTGCCGTCTGGCAGCGGCCGCGCGGCATTTGAGTCGCAAGACGGCGCGCGACGGCGCCTGGTGCCGGGTCGCGCCGGACGTCACTCAGGCTCCAGCTCGGCCGGGAAGCCCGGGGCGCGCAGGTCCGTGCCGACGGCCTCCTCGAGCATCTTGACGACCGTCGGCGACTGCGCGCCGCCACCGTACATCGCCCGTGCGCGCGCGAAGATCTGCTCGGTGAGGCCGCCGAGCTCGAGCGGCACGCCGAACTCGCGGCCCATCTGGTGCGCGAAGAAGAGGTCCTTGCGGGCCAGGTCCAGGGTGAAGTTGATGTTATAGCTGCCGTTGAGGATGAGCTGGCCCTCGGTCTCGTGGACGAAGCTGTTGCCGGAGCTGGCCTTGATCACGTCCCAGGCCAGCTTGAGGTCCACGCCACCCTTCTTGGCGAGCATCAGCGCCTCGCCGTCGGCGACGAGATGGATGAAGGCCAGCATGTTGGTGATCACCTTGATCACCGAAGCCTGGCCCAGCTCGCCGATGTAGAAGACGCGGCCGCCCATGGCGTCGAAGACGTCGTGGTGCTTCTCGTATGCGGCCTCGTCGCCGCCGACGAGCACGGTGATCATGCCGGCGGCCGCGCGGTGGACGCCGCCGGTGACCGGCGCCTCCAGCGTCGTGATGCCGCGCGCAGCGCCGAGCGCCGCGAGACGCTGCAGCTCGTGCAGGTCGTTGGTGCTCATGTCGATCCACGTGCCGCCGGGAGCGAGATTGGCGAGCACGCCGTCTGGGCCGGCGATCACGTCGGCGACCACGACGGGCGACGGCAGGCAGGTGATGACGGTGTCCGACGCGGCCGCCGTCTCCGCGATCGAGTCCGCGCACGTCGCGCCCGCCTTGCCGAGGTCGACGGAGCAACTCGCGTCGACGTCGTACACGGTGAGCGGGAAGCCGGCGCCCAGGAGGCTGCCGGCCAGGTGCCGGCCCAGGCTGCCGAGGCCGATGTAGCCGATCTTCATCGTCATGGTCCCTCCGCTTCGTTGATGAACTGCCGCGTGCCGCTCGGTGGTCGCGGCGCGCGCGGCCGTTGCCCGCGAGGTCTGCGCGCGCCGCTACTCGCGGCGAGCGCGCCGCACGAGCTCGTCGTCCACGTTGCAGACGGCGGCGAGCTCTTCGAGCTGTGCGTCGTCCAGGTAGGGCGCCTTGGTGGCGCGGGCCGCCAAGATGCGCTCGACCTCGGCGTTGGCGACGTCGTTCTCGGTGAGGCCTTCTTCGACCCACTTGTCGTAGGACAGCCGGTTCGAGAGCGTCGGGTGCAGGTGTTCGCCGGCGCGGATGCGCCGCGCCGTGTCCTTCTCGCTCAGGAAGCCGCCGCCGGGGCCGACCTTGGCGATCGAGTCGGCGGCCGTGGTGGCGGCTGAGACCTCGACCTCACGGTTGAGGCGCCGGGCCATGGCGGCGATCTCGTTGTCGGCCACCGACTGCGGCAGGTACATCGTGTTGTGCGAGTCGATCAAGCCCCACCCGGAGACGATGTCAGGGTTGGCGCCACAGACGCCGGCGAGCTTGAGAGCCTTCTCGTAGCCGGTCTGCAGGCCGGGATGCTTGCTGTCGGTCGAGAGCCCTGGGTTGAGCGTGGGGACGCCGAGGTGATGGCCGACCTCGGTCGCCATCGCGCCCATGATGGCGCTCTCCACGCAGCCCAAGGAGAACGTCGTGCGCAGCATGTCCAGCACCCCCGAGCCGAAGCAGAAGACCAGCTTGGCGCCCGGCGCCGCGACCTGAAGCGCCGTAGCGACGCCGAGGAACTCGGCGAGGCCCTGCGTGACCGTCCCGGCCAGCGTGACCGGCGACGTCGCTCCGGCGATGGTCATCGAGTAGACCTCGATGGGCACGCCGCAGCGTGCCAGAGCGACGTGCACGTCGAGCTTGTTGCCTTCCACCTGGAGCGGCGAGGCCGCGGTGACCACCGTCGAGATCCGCGGCCGCTCACGGAAGCGTTCGAGGTCGCCGGACATGACCTCGCAGAGGCGGATGACGGCGTCGACCTCGGTGGGGCAGTCGACGAAGGTCACGTGCATCGAGGTCTCGGTGAGCATCGTGAAGTACTCGACGAGCTCGCGCCGCTCGAGCGGGATGTCCGTGGCGCTCACCTGCGTCCACATGAGGTCCATCTGCGGCAGCTCGTCCATGAGCGCCGTGCACTCGCGCAGGTCCAGGAGCGTGCTCGGACGGCGGACGCCGGTGCGGAAGTCGAGCGTCTTGGCGACGCAGCCGCTGGGCGCGAAGTGGAAGCTCTCACTCTCTCCGAGCAGGACGTCGTCCTCGGGCGTGGCGCCGGCCATCACGAACGACCGCGGGCACTGCGTGATGGCCCATTCCACCAGGTCGCGCGGCAGCTTCACGATGCCGCTCGTCTCGTCGACCTGGGCTCCGCGCGCCGCCAGGAGCGGCAACACCTCGGAGCCCGCGAAACGCATGCCCGTGGTAGCGAGCAGCTCGATCGCCTGGTCGGCGATGAGGCTCTTCTCCGGTTCGCTCAGCCACGTCGTCGTCGCCTTCATGCGTGCACACCTCCGCGGGCCTGAGCCCTCCGCCCTGCCGCAGCCTCGCGGCGACCCCGGGCCGCGCCCGGAGCATCGTCCGAGCGGACAATGGCACCCCGTCCGGGTGGTGTCAAGCTCAGAGAGACCCTTTACAACGCACATAGTCGTATCGGACTCCGTTTCCAACGTAAAGACTTGCTTTCGATTACGGAAACGGCAATGATTGCGCGAGCCGGAATGACCATCGCGCAAGGGAGACAGCGGCCATGATCAGAGCGGGGCAGGCGCCGTTCGGCACGATCGAGATGGACGAGCTCGACCGCCGCATCATGCGGCTGCTGCGGCCCAACGCGCGCCGCTCGTTCGCCAGCATCGCGCGCGCCGTCGGCGTCTCCGAGCCCACGGTGCGCAACCGGGTCGATCGCATGGTCAAGAACGGGGCCATCTTCCCGATGGCGAGGGTGAACCCGGCGGTGATCGGCTTTCCCGTCGATGCGATGGTCGGCATCCGCGTGAATCGCGGCTACGCCAAGGGTGTCGGCGCGCGCCTCGCGGCCATGGAGAACGTCGCCTACGTCGGCTACACCACAGGGTCGTTCGATATCCTCATCGAGGCGCACCTGCCCGACAACGAGGGCCTCTACAAGTTCCTCAATGAGGACCTCGAGAAGATCGAGGGCATCGCCTATACGGAGACCTGGCACATCCTGCGCACCGACAAGACCAACTTCGAGTGGGAGGGCGAGAACGTCGGCAGAGAGCCGCTGGACGACGACGCCGAGGCCGGCGATGAAGGGACCGCGGCCGCTTCCTGACGTCTTCCGGCCGCCGGAGGCCTTGACTTCCGTCGGCAGCCGCTGTGTAGTGAGTTACTAATCAACCGGTCGGTTAGCTCCCCGTCAAGGGGATGGAGAGATCGTGAGACGGGGAGGGACAGCGTGACCAACGAAGCCCGGGTGCCGACCCGCATGGGAGACGGCACCTTCACGCGCATGACGCGCAGCGAGATCAGAGCGGATCTCGTGGCCGGGTCGGAGGCGGCGGCCAAGCGTGCCAAGGTGCCGCCGCTGACCGACGAAGAGCTCGACCACCTGCTCGACATCTACGCCTCGCCGGCGCGCTTCACCGGCGTCGACGTCGGCGACGAGATCGTCCTCAGCTGCGACGGCACCGGCATGAAGACGCATGCCACGCGCATCCAGGACCTGCAGTCCTACGAGCAGTGGATGGGCGCCGACCTGCTGGAACTCTGCGTCGGCGACTACTCGCTCAAGGTCGTGCGCACGATCCTCGCCTACGAGGCGCAGTACATGCACGACGCGCAGCTCTGCACGATCGCGCCGCTACAGTACGGCGTCATGCCCAACCTCGGGCTGTACTCCAAGCCGGACGGCCCCTGCGAGAACTGGAACGAGCTGCTCCCGCTCGGCAGGATCGCCGAGTCGCGCGCCGCGCAGGAGGAAGCGGTCGAGATGGCCGTCGTCGACATGGTGAAGCTCGCCGACTCGCAATGGGAGGCCGGCGCCGACGCCATCGACTGGGACACCACCGGCGCCTCGGGCGACCCCGAGTTCCTCGCGGCCCTCAAGGCGACCAGGATCATCCGCGACAAGTACCCCGACTTCGGCGTGCAGCTCGGCATGGCCGGCGAGTTCGTCCTCGGCATGCACGGCGAGCTCGAGTGGGAGGGCGTGCGTCTCGCCGGCCTCTGGCCCAAGGACCAGCTGCTTCTTGCGCAGAAGGCCGGTGCCACCATGTTCGGGCCCGTGGTCAACGTCAACACGGGCAAGTCGCTCGCCTGGAACATCGCCCGCGCCATCGCGGTGATCAAGCCGTGCATGGACGTGGCCACCATCCCGGTCCACCCCAACGCCGGCATGGGCGTCGGCGCGGTGCCCATGTTCGTGCACCCGCTGGCGGACGCCGTCTGCCGTTCCGCCAAGTCCTTCGTCGACCTGCTGCACGTCGACGGGTTGTAGGTGGGTTCGGGCGATCCCCACGGGATGCACAACGCCCACGCGCAAGCCGCGAGTATCGGCGGTATACGAGCAGCCGGAGACCTGGTAGCTCGGATGCAGATGACTCGCGGTATGCGTCTCAAGGAAGCCAAGCAGTACGTGGCCGACAAGCTCGGGGTGACGCCCTTCGACCTCTCCGACCCGGCCGTCATGACCGACATTCGCGCCGAGCTCGGGTTCGGCGGGATCCACAGCTACGCCATCAGCCAGCCGCGGCTGGCCAACCAGATCGAGGCGAAGTTCAACATCGCGCGCGTGCTCGACGTGCCGATCAACAGCGTCGAGCGGTTCAAGGAACGCACCACTCCGGGTGCGGGCGACCGATGAACGGGGGAGGCGGCGGATGAGACGCAACCCGCGCGCGGGAGCGCGCCAGAGCGGCGGCTTCAGGCTCGAGGTGTTCACCGACGACGAGCTACGCGAGATCCACCTCGCGACGCTCGAAGTGCTGGGGCGCACCGGGGTCTTCGTCGAGGATGAGGAGGCCCTCGAGATCTTCGCTGAGGCCGGCGCCGAGATCGACCGCGAGCGCAGCGTGGTGTGCCTGCCGGCGCACCTCGTCGACGACGCCATTCGTTCGGCGCCGCCCAAGGTCGTGATGTGCGGGCGCGACCCGGCGCAGGATGTCGTGCTCGAGGACGGCCGGGTCGGGTTCACCAACTTCGGCGAGGGCATCCAGGTGGTCGACCCGTACACCGGCGAGCTGCACGAGTCGCTCAAGAAGGACGTCGCCGACTGTACGAAGATCATCGACGCCCTGCCCGAGATCGACGTCGTCGAGCGGCCGCTCGGCGCTCATGACGCGCCGCCGGAGACGGCGGCGCTGCACAATGCCGAGGCGATCTTCAACAACACCACGAAGCACGCCACCATCGGCCCGCTGTCGGGCTTCTGCGCGCGCAAGCTCATCGACATGGCGGCGGCGATCGTCGGCGGGCACGACGAGCTGCGCAAGCGGCCGATCGTCTCGTTCCTCACCTGCCCGGTGAGCCCGCTCAAGCTGGTCGCCGACGCCTGCCGCATCATCATCGAGGGCGCCCGTGCCGGTGTGCCGATCAACGTGCTCTCCATGGCCATGGCCGGCGGCTCGTCGCCCGTCAGCTTGGCCGGCACGCTCGTCAGCCACAACGCCGAGGTGCTCGCCGGCATCACGCTGGCGCAGCTCACGCAGCGCGGCGCCCCGGTCATCTACGGCTCCTCGACCACCGCCATGGACCTGCGCTTCGCCAGCGCCTCGGTGGGCAGCCCCGAATGCGGCATGATCGGCGCCGGCGTCGCCTGCCTCGCGCGCTTCTACCTGCTGCCCAGTTGGGTGGCCGGTGCGTAGGGCGATTCCAAAGTGGCGGACGCCCAATCCGGCCATGAGAAGACGATCACCAGCCTGCTGCCGGCGTTGGCAGGGGCCAACCTGATCTACGGGCTGGGGATGCTGGAGTCGGGCGTCACCATCGATTATGCGCAACTCGTCATGGATGCCGAGTTCGCGCGCATGGTCAAGTACTGCGTGCCGGGGATCCCGGTCACCGACGAGACGCTCTCGGTGGACGTCATCGCCGAGGTGGGGCCGTTCAGCGACTTCCTCTCGCACGACGACACCCTCAAGGGCATGCGCGGGCAGTCGCGCTCCAAGTTCATCGACCGGCGGGTCCGCGAGGAGTGGGCCGCCGCCGGCTCGACGACGATGTACGAGCGCGCCCTCGCGGAGGCCCGCAGGATTCTCGAGACGCACGTGCCGGAGCCGCTGCCGGAAGCGGTCGCGGCGAAACTTAAGTCGATTATCGAGGCGGCAGAGAACGAATTAGGTGTGCATTGACTCGCTAGACGCGATACTGTTCAGCAGCAACCGCTGAGCCTATCGGCGCGTGAGCGCGCCGCGAGTCAGGAGACACGATGACAGACGTGACCAAGCAGATCGGCGTCGGTGGCCCGAGCTTCCTGACCGAGCAGCAGAAGCAGAAGATCTACGACACGGCGCTCGGCATCCTGGCCAACGTCGGCATGAAGGTGCACCACGACGAGGGCCAGGCCGTCATGCTCGAGGGCGGCTGCAGCCTGGACGAGGATGGTCTCGTCCGCGTGCCCGCGGATCTCGTGGGCTGGGCGCGCGCGATGGCGCCGGCGAGCTTCATGGTCTACGACCGCGCCGGCGAGCCGGCCATGGAGCTGGGCGGCCGTAACTCGTACTACGGCAACGGCTCCGACATCATGCACCTGTTCGACCTCGACACCGGTGAGCGGCGCCTCGGCAAGCTCGAGGACGTCGGGGTCGCGGCGCGGCTGTGCGACGCGCTGCCCAACATCGACTTCGTCATGTCGGGCGCGTGGCCGGACGGCATGAGCGCCACCGAGACCTACCCGCGGCAGTTCAACATCATGATCAAGAACACCGCCAAGCCGCTGGTGATGACGGCCGGCGGCGTGGAGACAGTGGAGCCCATGTGGCGCATGGCCTGCGCCGTGCGCGGCGGCGCCGAAGAGCTGCGCGCCAAGCCCTACTTCGTGATGTACAACCAGCCGGTCAGCCCGCTCAAGCACCCGTTCGAGACCGTCGACAAGCTGCTCTTCTGCGCAGATCACGGCATCCCGTCCACGTATTGCCCGTCGCCGGTGGCCGGCGGCACAGCGCCGATCACCGTCGCCGGCCAGGTCACGCTCGGCATCGCGGAGGCGCTGTTCGGCCTCGTGATGCAGCAGCTGCGGGCGCCGGGCGCGGCGTTCGTCATCGGCCAGGGCCCCAACACGCTGGACATGGCGACGGCGCAGAGCTCCTACAATTCGCCGGAGTTCGTGCGTGCGTACGCCTGCGAGGTCGAGATGGCCAAGTGGCTCAACCTGCCCAACTGGGGCTTCAGCGGCCATACCGACGCGCAAGTCGTCGACGCTCAGGCCGGCATGGAGGCCGACGAGATGGTCAAGCTGTCGATGCAGCTCGGATCCAATCTCAATCACGATTGCGGCTACATGGACTTCGGCCTCACCGGCTCGCTTGAGGAGCTCGTGATGGTGGACGAGTTCATCGCCCGCAACAGGCGGCTCCTGGCCGCGGTGGAGGTGTCGCAGGAGACGCTGGCCGTGGACGTGCTCGTCAAGGTCGGGCCCGGCGGCGATTTCCTCGGCCAGAAGCACACCAAGACGCACCTGCGCGCCAACCAGTGGCGCGCGCAGCTGCTCAACCGCGCGAGCCACGAGCGTTGGGCCGAGGCCGGCGGGCTGGACCTCACGCAGAAGGCCGGCGTGAAGGCGCGCGAGCTGCTGGCGACGCACGAGGTGCCGTCGCTGCCGGACGAGCTGGTGGCGCGCATCGACGCCGTGATCGCGGGGCTCTGAGCGGGAGCGGTCCGGCTCAAGGCGTCGCGATCCACGCCGCCCGGCTCAGGCCGGCGCGCTCAGAAGTGCGGCCTCAGGTCGATGCGGCGAGCGGCTGCATCGCGATGGCGGCGTCCTTGCAGCCGGTCGCGCAGACGCCGCAGCCGCGGCAGGCCGAAGGCTCAAGCCGCGGCCGCTTGTCCTCGCCCGAAGTGATCGCCCCGAACGGGCAGCGCCGCGAGCACTTGCCGCACGCCGTGCAGGCTTCCTCGTCGATCGCCGCGACGTAGCGGCGCACCGGCCAGACGTCGCTCGTTCCCAGACGGTCGGTCGCAAGGTGCGGGTAGCAGCAGTCGGTGCAGCAGTTGCAGATCGCGCCCGCGGTCGTGGGGTCACCGCGGTAGTCGGCCGTGTGCATCAGCCCAGCCTTGTCGGTCTGACGCAGGATCGCGATGGCGCGCTCGCGCGAGATCTCCCAGCCCACGCCGCGGTCGTTGTCGAAGCGCAGGCACGCGTTCATCGGCTTGCGGCACGCGCCGACGATCGCGCGGCAGTCGCAGGGCCACAGGTAGATGTGCTCCTGGGCGGCGAGGATCGCCTCGCCTTCATCGAGGAGCACGTAGGTGTAGTCGCCCTGGTCGTCGGCCGGATCGGAAGGCGCGAGGCCGTCGCGCACCGCCTCGAGACCGGGGCGGATGTGCTCGGCGTAGAAGTCGACGTCCCAGTCTGCGAGTGCCCGGCGGACGTCGGTGGGGACATCCTTCCAGCCCTCGAGCATCGCCCAGAACTCGAGGCGGTCGTGGAAAGACGACGGTGTGAGCGCGCCGGACTCGTCACGGTCGAGCACCGCGCGGCGGACGGCGCGTTCGAGCCGCGCGGCGTCGGTGGCGGCGAACGCCGCCGCGACGCCGGCCGTCGCGGCACCGGATGTCGCCAGCACGAGAGCGGCGTCCTCGGCGTCGTAGAAGCGGTCGAGCCACGGGAGGATCAGGTCGGGTGCGCCGACGGCTGCGGCTACGCGCTCGAGTTCCGCTTTCGCGCCCGGACCGGGCGTCGCGTCGTGCTGCTGCCTGCTGACTGGGCTCAAGGTCAGACCTCCTCGTGCTCGCGTTGACGCCGGGACGCCATGGTACGCCATTTGCCGCACCGCCCGGTGCTATCCTTCTGCCATGGACCCCAAACCACAGCCGAACCGCCAGCTCTACCTGGAGACGCTGCGCCGGATGACGCCGGAACAGCGCCTCCTGAAAGCGTTCGAGCTCTCCGAGCTTTCGCATGAGCTGCTGCGTGCCGGGGTTCGGCAGCGCTTCCCTGACGCCAGCGACGAAGTGCGGCAGCGCATCTACCTTGAGCGGCTGGCAAGGTGCCAGAACAGAGCCTCCTGAGACGAGTCACCGCGGCGCTCGACGCCGCGGGTGTCGAGTACATGCTCTCCGGCTCGCTGGCCTCGAGTCTGCAGGGCGAGCCCAGAGCCACTCACGACATCGACCTGGTCGTGGACGTTCAGCTCGAGGACGTCTCACGAATCGTCGCGGCTCTGTCTGGGCCGACCGTCTATCTGGAGGAAGATGCGGTGTCGGACGCCGTTCAGCGGCGGTCGATGTTCAATCTCCTCGACTCGGCGTCCGGGGACAAAGTCGACTTCTGGCTGCTCAAATACGAGCCCTTCGACCGCGAGCGCTTCGCGCGTCGGCTCGAAGTCGAGGCGTTGGGGCTCAGGCTGAAGGTCTCGACTCCCGAGGACACGATCCTCATGAAGCTGCGCTGGGCCGCGCAAGCGGGCGGTAGCGAGAAGCAGGTGAACGACGCCGCGGGCGTGTTCGAGTTCCAGGGCGAGGTGCTGGACCAGGCCTACCTCGACTTGTGGGCAGAGACCCTCGGCGTGACCGCCCTGCTGGCGGATGTGCGCTCGCGCGCGGTGGATCAAGGACTCGAGCAAGGCTGATGTCGCGACTCACGACGATCGGAGCGGCGTCGGTCAGAACTCCGCCGGGAGCGCCTTCATCTGCGCCGCGGTGAAGACGGGCCCGTCCTTGCAGACGTACACGGGCCCGATGTTGCAGCGGCCGCACTTGCCGAGGCCGCACTTCATGCGGTTCTCGAGCGTCGTGAAGATGGCGTCGTCGGCAAAGCCGAGCTTGTCGAGCACCGGCAGCGTGAGCTTGACGACGATCGGCGGCCCGCAGAGGACGGCGACGGCGTTCTGCGCCTTCGGCGCCGTCGCCTCGACCACCGGCGTGACGTAGCCGACCTCGCCGGTCCAGTCCTTGGTCTCGCCGCCGGGGTCGACGGTCGTCACCATCTTGACGTCGGCGCGCGAGCCCCAGTCTTCCAGCTCGCGCTTGTACACGAGGTCGGCGACCGAGCGGGCGCCGTAGACGATGGTCACGTCGCCGAACTCGTCGCGGCGGTCGAGCACGTTCCAGATCACGCAGCGCACCGGCGCCAGGCCGATGCCGCCGGCGACGAAGACGACGTCCTTGCCCTTCCAGTCGTCCACCGGGAACGAGTTGCCGTAGGGGCCGCGGAAGCCGACGGTGTCGCCCACGTTCACCTCACGCAGCGCCGTCGTCACCTTGCCGACGGCCTTGAAGCTGCACTCGATGTAGCCCTCGCGGGTCGGCGGGCTGGCGATGCAGAAGGTGCTCTCGCCGGCGCCGAAGACGCTGTACTCGCCGAACTGGCCGGCCTTGAACGCGAAGCTCTCGCGGACGGCCTCGTCCTGGAACTCGAGGCGCAGCGTGCGCGTGTCGGGCGTCTCGTCGATCGCGTCGGTGACGAGCGCCAGCTGGGGCTGGTAGATGTTCACGAGGCGGCCTCGACGTCGCCGGAGGCGGACGTGCCGGCGACGGCCGCCGCTTCGCCCGGTCGCCGCGCGGCGATGTCGATCTCGGCGAGGATCTCGACGAGGTCCTGGCCGGCGTGGCAGACGCGTGTGCAGCGGCCGCAGCCGGTACAAAGCACCTCGCCGAACTTCAGCGGGTAGATCGAGAACTTGTGGTTGATGCGCTGCCGGTAGCGCACGTGCTGGTCATCGCGCGGGTTGTGGCCGCTGGCGTGCAGCGTGAAGGTCGGCGCCTGGCAGGTGTCCCAGCAGCGCCGCCGCGTGCCGCGGCCCACTCCCTCTTCCTCGTCTACGATGTCGAAGCAGTGGCAGGTGGGGCACACGCTCGAACAGGCGCCGCAGCCGTTGCAGCGGATGGCGAGCGAGGCGAGCAGCGGGTCCTCGAAGTGCGTCGCGATCCAGTCGCGGACGCTCTCCGCGTCGATCTCGAGGTTGGCGGCCACGCGGCTGCGGGCGGCGGCGCGCTCGTCGACGGCCTGGCGCACGAGCGCAGCTGTGGCGGGGTCTTCGGCGGCCGCGAAGCGCTGCGCATGCGCCGCGACCAGGGCGCGACCCTTGTCGGTCGTCGCCTCGACGAGGTAGCCGCCCTCGATCGGCGTGAGCAGGCCGTCGGCGCCCTTGACGTCGTCCGGCGCCGACCCGACGGCCGTGCAGAAGCAGGACTCGTCGATCACGGGGCAGGCGAGGTTGAAGATGGTGCTCGCCTCGCGCCGCCCGTTCCAGAGCTCGTCTTTGTAGTCCCAGTTCATGACCTCGTCGACGACGGCGAGGGCGGCGCTGTCGCAGGGCTTCGCCGCCAGCACGACGCGCGGTGCGAACGTGGTCGGCACCTCCTCGACCGTGACCTCGAGGCCGCGCTGGTGCCAGCGGCACAGGGCCTCGTGGTCGGGCAGGAAGAACTGCTTGAGCGAGAGCACCGGCAAGTCGCGGCCCAGATCGAGCTCGGCCGCCTCGCCGATCGCCTTGTACTCCACGTCGACCGGCGCGACGCCGGGGCGCAGGCAGGCCGCGGTCGCCAGGGCAGACGGCGACTGGCAGGCGTCCACCGACACGGGCGCGATCACTTCCGTGCCCGCGCCCAGCAGGTCTGCGGCGAGCCCGCGAAGGTCGGCCTCGCTGATGAAGTAGCGCCGAGGCGCGGCAGCGCCGCTGTCCGTGCCGTCCGTCACTTGATGAACTCCTGCTCGTCGTCGAGGCGGTAGCCGCCGATGGGCGCCTGGTTCTCGGGGTCTTCGCTCACCTTGTAGTCGAAGCGCCCGGCCATGATCTCCTGCAGCTTGCGGTTCACCAGCGTCAATGGGATGCCGACGGGGCAGAAGCGCTCGCACTCGCCGCAGTCCACGCAGCGGCCGGCGAGGTGGAGCGCGCGCGTGATGTTCCAGCTCAGATTGCCGCGCGCGTGCGGGGACGACTCGATCCACTGCGGCTGCGTCTTCTCGGCCACACAACGCTCGCAGACGCAGAGCGGGCAGACCTGGCGGCAGGCGTAGCAGCGCACGCACTTGGAGAACTGCCCGGTCCAGAAGGCCCAGCGCTCCTCGAGCGGCTGCGCGTCGAGCGCGGCGACGCGCTCGTCGATGGTCACGGCGGGCCGTGGCGGCTCCGGCTGCGGCTCGCCGAGCAGGTGGTCGACGAGCGTGGGCTCGCGGTTGTCGCAGCCGTAGCAGCGCGGCGCGACGTTCTCGGGCGTGAGGGCGAGGGCCTCGGGCAACTCGTTCTCCTCGAGCACGCCGCCGCAGCGCACGCCGATGAGCACGACGTCGTCGCGCGTGAGCTGCGCCTCGCGCAGCAGGCCCGCGACGGCCTTGGCGTCACAGCCTTTGATCACGAGGCCGATCTTGCCGAGCTCCGCTACGTGGTCGCGACGCGGGTTCAGATAGGTGACGAGGTTGTGCACGCAGCGCGCGTCGAAGATCAGCCCATCGGTGCCGTCCGGCTCGGTGACGAACATCGGCCGCGCCCCGCGGCGCGCGTCCTCCCAGCCGATGATCACGCGCACCTCGCCGTCCGTGAGGAGCCTGCGCGCCAGCTCGCGGAGCTCGTTCACGAGGCCTCCGCTTCGGCCGCGCCGGACTTGGCGGAGGCGCCGGATCTGGCGGCTGCGGCGGATCGGGCAGTAGCGCCGGCCGCGGCACTTGCCGCCGCGGCCGTGCTCTCGTCCTCCGGCGCGAGCGCCCGATAGGCGTCGAACGGCCCAAGCTCGCGCACGTTGGTCACGGCTTCGTCGACGACGTCGCGCCACTTGGCGCCCTCGCTCGCCGAGACCCAGCTGAACGTCATGCGCCGCGGGTCGACCCCGATGAACTCCATCAGGTCGTGGAACACGGCGAAGCGCCGGCGCGCATGGTAGTTGCCGGACGTGTAGTGGCAGTCGGCGGGGTGGCAGCCGCTGACGATGACGCCGTCGGCGCCGCGCTCGAACGACTTGATGATGAAGAGGGGGTCAATGCGGCCGGTGCAGGGCAGCCGGATGATGCGCACGTTGCTCGCCATGTTGATGCGGCTTGTGCCGGCCAGGTCGGCGCCGGTGTAGGTGCACCAGTTGCAGACGAAGGCGGTGATGCGCGGCTCGAAGTCGCCGGCGGCCGCGCCCGCGTTCAGCGCGGCTTGGGTGTCGATGGCGTCGCTCACGTCACTCCCAGAAGCAGAGGGCGTTGATCTCGCTGTAGACCTGCTCGTCCGTGAACGTCTGCAGCTCGACACTCTTGCTGAGGCAGAGCGCCTGGCAGGTGCCGCAGCCCTGGCACACGCCGGGGTTCACGTAGGCGACGTGGCCGCAGACCTGGCCGTCGACCGTGCAGATCTCGCGCTGCTCGATGGCGCCGTAGGCGCACACGTTGGCGCAGTTCATGCAGCCGATGCAGGTGTTCTCGTTGACCACGGCCACGGCCGGCTCGCGCTCGAGCTCGTCGGCGCTGAAGAGGCTCATGACCTTGGCGCCGGCGGCGCTCGCCATGGCGACGCTGTCCGGGATGTCGCGCGGCGCCTGGCAGGCGCCGGCGACAAAGACGCCGGCGGTATTGGTCTCGACGGGGCGCAGCTTGGGATGCGCCTCGTTGATGAAGCCGTTCTCGTCGTAGCTGATGCTCAGCGTCTGTGCCAGCTGCGCGATGCCCGGCTGCGGGCGGATCGCCGTGGCCAGCACGACCATGTCGGCGTCGATCACGACCTGCTCCTGGCTGAGCGTGTCGTAGCCCCACACCTTCACCACGTCGCCGTCGCGGTAGATCTTGGAGACACGGCCGCGGATGTACTCGGCCTGGTCCTCCTCGATGGCGCGCCGGCTGAACTCGTCGTAGCCCTTGCCGGCTGCGCGGATGTCCATGTAGAAAGCCACGGCGCGGCCGTCGTGGACCTTGTGCTTGTAGAGCATCGCGTGCTTGGCGTTGTACATGCAGCAGATCTTGCTGCAGTACTTCATGCCTTTCTCAGGATCTCGGGAGCCCACGCAATGGACGAAGACCACCGTCTTGGGCTCCTTGCCGTCGGACGGCCTGAGGATGGCGCCGGCCGTCGGCCCGGAGGCCGACGCGAGGCGCTCGAACTGCAGGCCGTCGATGACGTCCGGCACTTCTCCGTAGCCGTACTCGCCGTAACCCTTGAGGCCCTCGGGCTGCTCGCGCCCGATGTCGTAAAGCTGGAAGCCGGTGGCCACGACGATGGCACCGATGTCCTCCTTGATGAAGGTGTCCTCGGTGTCGTAGTCGATGGCGCCCTTGAGGCACGTCTCCTTGCACTTGCCGCAGGCGTCCTTGGCCAGACCCTTGCGGCGACCTTTGTAGAGCGTGCAGTTCTGGCGGTCGAGCACCGGGATGTTGGGCACCGCCTGCGGGAACGGCACGTAGATCGCCGTGCGCTTGCCGAGCCCCGCCTCGAACTCGCTCGGGATGCGCTTGGCGGGGCACGCCGCCTGGCAGTCGCCGCAGCCGTTGCAGAGGTCCTCGTTCACGCTGCGCGCCTTCTTGCGGATCGTGACCTCGAAGTTGCCGATGTAGCCGTCGACCTTCTCGACCTCGCTCCAGGTGTGCAGCGTGATGTTGGGGTGCTGGTAGGCCTCCACCATGCGCGGCGTGAGGATGCACTGCGAGCAGTCGAGCGTCGGGAACGTCTCGCTCAGCTGACTCATGTGGCCGCCGATCGAGGCCTCCTTCTCGATGAGGACGACCTGGTGGCCGCCGTCGGCGATGTCGAGGGCGGCCTGGATGCCGGCGATGCCGCCGCCGATCACGAGCGCGCGCTTGGTCACCGGGATGCGGATGCTCTCGAGCGGCTTGTTGTGCTTGACCTTCTCCACGATCGTGCGCGCGATATCGATCGCCTTGGCGGTGGCGTCGGCGCGGTCCTCGTGGATCCAGCTGCAGTGCTCGCGGATGTTGGCCATCTCGCACATGTACTTGTTGAGGCCGGCTTGGTCGCAGGCGCGGCGGAAGGTCTTCTCGTGCATGTGCGGCGAGCAGGCGGCGATGACCACGCCGGTGAGCTTGTGCTCCGCGATCGCCTCTTTGACCATGGTCTGGCCGGGGTCGGAGCACATGTACTTGTAGTCGGTCGCGAACGCGACGCCGGGGTGGTCCTTGAGGGCCTCGGCGACCGCCTCCGTGTCGACGGTACGGGCGATGTTCTCGCCGCAGTGGCAGACGAAGACGCCGATGCGGCTCACTGAGCCTCACCGTCCTCAGGTGCGCCGGCGTCGCCCGATGGAGCGCCGGCGCCCGACGACGCCGCGGCACCGGCGGACGGAGCGGCGGCGCCGACCTTCTCGCGTCTGGCGGCGGCTTTGGCGGCGGCCTCTTCCTTGACCTTCTGCTCCGCCGCCACGCGCTCCTTCGCCCGCTGCACGAGGTCGGCGAGGAAAGGCTCGGTGTTCACGAAGTGGCGCGGCATGCCAAGCTCCAGAGGCGTCAGCCCCAGAGCGAGGCCCACAAGCTGGGTCACGAACAGCACGGGCATCGGCTTGGCACCGCGCTGCACCATCGCCTTCTGACGCAGGTCGAGGTTCGAATGACAGAGCGGGCAGGCGACCACGATGGCCTCGGCGCCGTTGGCACGCGCGTCCTCGATGATGCTGCGCCCAAGCCGCACGACGGAGGCGGTGCGGCTCACCGAGAACGAGCCGCCGCAGCACTCGACCTTCATACTCCAGTCGACCGGCTCGGCGCCGCAGGCGGCGATCACCTCATCCATCGACGTGGGCTGCTCGGGGTCGTCGTAGCCGCAGACCTCGAAGGGCCGCACAAGCAGGCAGCCGTAGTATGCGGCCATCTTGACGCCGTCCAACGGGTTGGGTGCCAGGGCGGCCGCGACCTTCTCCTCGATCGCCGGCGCGGCGTCGCGCAGCAGCTCGACGGCGTTGTGCACCTCGACGCTGTTGGCGAACGGGCGGCCGATGATCTCGGGGACGCGCTCTGCGAAGCCTTCCTCGGTCTCCACGGCGAGGCGCGCCGCCGAGAGCCGGTTGTAGCAGGCGGCGCAGGGGGCCAGCACCTGGTCGAAGCCCTGTTCCTCGGCGATGGCGAGGTTGCGGGCCGGGAGCGCCACGCCGAGCATGTGGTCGGTCGTGTGGCCGCTGCTGGCGCCGCAGCATGACCAGTCGGGGATCTCCGTGAGGCTCACGCCGAGCGCCGTGGCGACGGCGCGCAGGCTCTCGTCGAACTCGCGCGAGGTGCCGTGCAGCGAGCAGCCGGGATAGTACGCGTAGCGAGCGGGCGCGCGGGTCTCGCGGCCGTCCGCGCCGGCCAGGGACTGGGCGCCGGTCACGGCGTCACCCCGCACTGCTCGAAGATGCGCTTGATCTCGTCGACGCCGTCGATGCGGTCGGCGCGCAGGCTCAGCTTGCCGCGGCTCAGCATCCCGGGGGCGTTGGTCACGTCCTTCATCAGCTCGCCGCTGCGCAGTTTGTACTCCATGACCATGCCCATCTCGTGCAGGCGGCCGTTGGAGCGGATCTGCTCAAGGAAAGCCTTGTGGAAGGCGCCGATGGTGCGCGGCAGGTCGGCCACGCCGGCGTCCAGGCTCATCTCGCGCAGCGCGTCGATGACGCGCGCAGGGTCGCAGGCGTTGGGGCAGCGCGCGCTGCAGGTCTCGCAGGTGAGGCACAGCCAGATCGACTGGTCGGAGAGCGCCTTGTCGCGCCTGTCCTGGATCACGAGGCGCATGACGTTGTGCGGGCGCAGATCGGACTCCGAGGCCATCGGACATCCGGCGGAGCACTTGCCGCACTGGTAGCACGTGGCGGCATTGACGCCGGTGGCGTCGTGGATCTCGGCGGCGAGGGTGCGCGGGTGGGCGCTCATCGATCGGCTTCCTGTCCGTCTGCTGCAGACGGGCGACGCTGCGGCCGCCCGTCAGGTCCCTGGTGCGAGTGCGAAGGGAGATTGTACTCCCGTAGACAGTGTAAAGGCGCGCAGGATAACGGGCAACTCTTGTCCTGTATCAGCGCGATGCGTCGGTCCCTCCGGCCGGCGAGCCGCCGGCCGTCACGGCGATGGGCTCGCCGCAGGCGTGACCGTCGCCTTCGCTCCCGGCATCCATGCCGGCATGATCGCCCAGTCTGCGAGGCGCTTTGAGTCGCCGCCGCCGGCCGGCATCACGTAGAGGTTGCCGCTGCGGTACTTGGTCTTGTCCCACTCGGCCCAGGCGATGGCGGAGCCGTCCGGCGACCAGGCGAGATCCTGCACGTAGGTCTTGCTGTAGGTCGCGATCACCTTTGGCGCCCCGCCCGCGGCCGTGTCGAAGAGGTAGAACGACACCGGCGCCTTGCCCGTCCCGTTGCTGCTGACGCTCTGGCCGGTGAACACGACCTTGGTGCCGCTGGGGTCCCATGCGTAGCCGGCGGGGTACAGCAACTCCTTCGCCGGCATGAGGGTGACGCCGGTCGCGCTCATCACCGTGTAAGACGTGCCCACGTCGCTGCCGGCGCGGCGGAAGATGATCGCCTGCCCGGTCGGCGAGATGAGCGGCGCGTCGAAGCGTCGCGCGTTGACGTCGAAGTAGGCCTTGCTCGTCCCCAGCTGGGTGACGTCGCCGCTGAAGCGATCGAGGATGTCGAGGTGCTCCAGCGCGGTCGCGCTGCCGTACTGGTCGACCTTCTGGTCGGTGTACGTCACGAACGCCACGCGGCTGCCGTCGCGGGCCGCGCTCACCTCGACGCCGCGGAGCTGGGCGCCACTCGAATCGGTCAGGGGCTGCACCGAGCCGTCGGACGGGTGGTAGACGAGCAGGTCGCCGTCCTCGCCCTGGTTCTTGGGCGTCGTCGTGAAGGCGGACACGAGCAGATCGTCGGGACCCAGCCAGGCAGCGGAATCGACGCCCACCACGGCCGGCGTCGTGATGCGCACGTTGGTCACGGCGTTGCCGTCCTGCAGGTCGACGACGGCGAGTTGCTGCAGCTTGTACGTGCCGGCGACGACGGCGATGCGCCGGCCGTCGGGTGAGTAGGCGATGTGGAAGAACCGGGGGCCCAGGGTAGTGGCGAGCTCACGGATGGCGCCTTCCGCGGCGACCGCGCCGAGCACGCTGCCCTGGCGGCCGACGACGGCCGCGAGGTAGCCGGAGGCCGCCGGCGTCGGGCCGGCCGTCGCAGTGGCCGACCGGGAGGCGACCGGCGTCGGCGTCGGCGTGCCGTGGTCGCCGGAGCCGCGCCCGAAGGTCCACCACATGGCAGCGGCCGCGATGACGGCGGCGACGATGAGGGCCACGACGAGGACGATGGCGGCCGGGCTCATGCCCTTGCCGGGTGGATCCCCGGCACCCTGTGGGGCCGGCGGGACAGTGGGAGGCGCCGGCGGCTGACCGGGCGGCGGAGTGGCGGGCGAGGGCGGCGGGGTGGCCGGCTCGGTCTGCGTGGCCGCTGCGACGACCAGCACGCCGGAGACGGGAGCGCCGCAAGCCTTGCAGAAGGAGGCGCCGGCCGGAAGCTCGACGCCGCAGGCGGCGCACGCGGGCTTGAGTTCGGCGCCGCACCCGGCGCAGAAGCGGGCGTCTTCGTCGTTGACGCGGCCGCAGGACGGGCAGTTCCTGGCCATGATCTCCTCCGCTGGCGCGTGATCGGAAACCGTGGCGCGTATCGTACCCGGTCCGGAGGACGCGGGACAGGCGCCGACGACGCGGCCGGAGTGGCTACGTGGTCAGCGCGCGCCGGACCTTGCCGCGGCCCAGCAGCATGACGGCCGCGGCCGCAAGCGCCGCCGCGGCCCCGAAGGCGAACGTCGCGCCGGGGCCGGCCGCGCTCCACAGCAGGCCACCGATGGTGCTGGCGCTGAAGCTCGCCAGACCGGTGGCCGTGTAGTAGAGACCCAAGGCCGAGCCGCGCGCGTCGCGCGGGATGGCTCGGCTGATGAGGGCCTTGCTCGTCCCCTCCGTGGCGGCGATGTACAGCCCGTAGGCGGCGAACAGGCCGGCGAGCACGAGCCACGAGCCGGCGGCCGCGAACCCGGCGTAGACGGCGGCGAACACGACGTACCCGCCGATCACGAGCGGGTACTGCCCCACGCGGTCGCTGAGGCCGCCGAGCGGCGTCGAGGCGGCCGCATACACGGCGTTGTAGAGCACGTAGAGCAGCACCGGGACGCTCAGCCGCAGGACCTCCGAGGCCGACGGAGCCATGATCGAATTGGCCTTGAGGAGGATGAACATGTCGCTCGAGTTACCGACCGCGAAGAGCAGCGATCCGGCCAGCAGCCAGCGGAAGGCCGGCGAGGCCGGCAGCGACAGCCGGAACGCCTCGCGCCGCGGCTCCCCGCGATGCTCCTTCACGAGGCGCAGGATCACGAAGACGCTGATGATGCCCGGGATCACCGCCACCGCGAAGATCCAGCGCAGCGGCACGTGCAGCTGGATCAGGAGCAGGGCGAAGAGCGGGCCAAGCACGGCGCCCATGGTGTCCATGGCGCGGTGCAGGCCGAAAGCCAGGCCCTGCTGCTCGGGCTCGGTCGCGGCGGCGATGAGCTTGTCGCGCGAGGCGGTGCGCATGCCCTTGCCGAAGCGGTCGATGAATCTCGCGGCCAGGGCGACCGGCCAGAGGAAGGCGAGGACGAGCACGAGCTTGCCCAGCGCCGCGAGCCCATAGCCGCCGAGCACGAACGGCCGCTGGCGGCCGGTGTAGTCGGCGGCCTGACCGAAGGGGTACTTGGTGATGCTCGCGGTCGCTTCGGCGATGCCCTCGATCAGCCCGAGGATCGCGACCGGCGCGCCGAGCACCTGGGTGATGAAGACCGGGAAGAGCGGATACACGATCTCAGAGCTCAGGTCGGCGAAGAAGCTGACCCACCCGAGGTCGCGCACCTGCGGGTCGAGCAAGCGGAGGCTGCGACGCGGGTGAAGTGGGTCGAAGTGCTCCATCCGGCGATGCTATCACCGGCCTACCGTGGCCCGGCCGGGCGACGCGACTCGCTCAGCCCGCCCGCCGGATGGCCGATACTGGTCTCGTGGAGTCTCGCCGCGGACAGTCGATGCGTACGCGCTTTCTCGCGGCCGCGCGGGCAGCGGCCGCTGTCCTGGCGCCGGTCGTGTTGGCCGCAGGCGCCTTGGCTTTGCCTGCCGCAGCGCCGGCCGCTCCCGTCACCGGGGCCGTAGCCACGGCGGCCCCGCTCCGGGCGGGAGCTACCGCGGCGACTGCGTCGTACGGCATCGGCGCCCCTATCCCGTTCCGGCTGTTCCCGGCCGACAACGCCTGGAACACGCCGGTGGACACGCTGCCGCTCGATCCCGACTCGGCCACGTACATCGCCCACATGGCGCCCGGCACCGGCCTGCACCCCGACTTCGGCACCAGGTGGGAAGGCGCGGACATCGGGATCCCCTACGTCGTCGTCTCGGGGAGCCAGGCCAAGGTCCCGATCCACTTCGTCGAGTACGGTGACGAGAGCGATCCCGGTCCTTACCCGGTGCCGGCCGATGCGCCGGTGGAAGGGGTCGGCGGCCCCTACGCCGACGGCGACCGGCACGTGCTCGTCCTGGATGCGGACCACCAGAAGCTCTACGAGCTCTATCACGCCGTCAGGCAGCCGGACGGTTCGTGGAACGCGGGTTCCGGCGCCATCTGGGATCTGACGAGCGACAAGCTGAGGCCGGCCGGCTGGACGAGCGCCGACGCGGCCGGCCTCCCGATCCTCCCCGGACTCGCGCGTTACGACGAGATCGTCACGGAGGGCGTGCTCGACCACGCGCTTCGTTTCACCGTCGGCGAGACGCAGCGCAAGTACCTCTACCCCGCCACGCACTACGCCAGCGACAGCACCGACCCGTCGCTGCCGCCGATGGGGCTGCGCGTGCGTCTCAAGGCGAGTTTCGATGTCAGCGGCTTCCCGCCCGAGGTCCAGGTGATCCTCCTCGGGCTCAAGAAGTACGGGATGATGGTCGCCGACAACGGCGCCGACTGGTACGTCGGCGGCGCCCCCGACCCGCGCTGGGACGACGAGGCGCTGCACACGCTGGATCAGGTCAAGGGCAGCGATTTCGAGGTCGTCGACTCACGGGCGCTGCAGCCGGGGGTGTTCTACGTGGCGCTCAAGTCGACGGCGACGGTGCGCCGCGGGCGCGTGTGGAGCCGGCGGGGAGCCGTCATCGATCCGTCCGGCACGCAGTGGACGGCGACCGTCAACTACGGCGACGGCTCGGCGACACAGAACCTCACGCTGGCCGCGTCGAAGACGTTCTCACTCACTCACCGTTATCGCCGCGCTCACCATCGCTTCACCGTCACCGTGACGGTGCGCGACGACCGCGGCCTCACCGCGATCGCGCAGGTCCAGGTGCAGGTGCTCTGAAGCGGCGGGCCGCGCCTCGCGATCGCCCGCCGGCTTCGCGCCGTGCGGCGCCGGGCTCTCAGAAGCCGCCCGGGCCGATGTACGGGTCGAGGTCGGCCCCGACTTCTTCGTAGATCCCCCATACCTTCTTGACCGGCGTGAGGTTCTTCCAGTAGCCCTTGCTGCCCTGCGGTGTGATGAGGATGTCGCCCGGGCCGGCGGTCACCACCTCGCCGTCGTCCTCCGTGATCTCGACCTCGCCCTCGATGATATAGGCGATCTCGTGGTACGGCCGCTCGAAGTGGCGGCTCTGCTCGTCGCGTTGCCAGAGCCCGAAGCTGAACCTGTCGTCCACCGAGGTGGCCGCGACGAACTCCTTGCCCGGCGCCTCGTGCTCGTCGGGCTTGTACGCGGCCTCTTCCCAGATCACGTCCTCGGGCTTGACGACCCGGATCTTGGTGTTCCGCGGCTCCATCATGTCCCTCCTCGCCGGCCGGCGCGGGTGCCGGCACCTGGCCGCGTTATAGCCCATGCCGGGGGCAGGCTCAAGGACCGTGGCGCGCGAGCGGACGGTCTCGTGCGCGCAGCCGGTCGTGCGGCGGGCGGCAGCCGCGACACGCCCGCGTGGCGGCGGCACGTAGAATGGCCGCGAGCACGAGCGGCCGCGAACAGGGGCCGTCGATCCGGACCGAGGAGCACAGGCGATGGGCGAAGCGCGCACGGCGTTGGAGGACAAGGTCGTCGAGGCGGCGCGGGCAGCGCGCGACGAGGTGGAGAGGCTGGTGACGGAGCTCGTCGCCTGCGACACGACAGCGCGCATGCCGGGCGACCCGGCGCGCGACGAAGAGAAGCTGCAGCGGCTGCTGGCCGCGCGGCTCGAGGAGCTTGGCGCGCGGCCGGACCTGTGGGAGCCGGCGCCGACCGGCGCCGGCAGCCGGTCCATCCCGGCCGGCCTCGACTTCGCCGGCCGGCCGCAGCTGGCGGCCGTCATCTCCGGCTCCGGTTCCGGCCGCAGCCTGCTGCTCAACGGCCACATCGACGCTGTCGACGTCGAGCCACGCGGCGAGTGGCTCAGCGACCCGTTCAAGGTCGAGGAGCGCGACGGCCACCTGTACGGACGCGGCGTCAACGACATGAAGGGCGGCATCGCCTGTCTGGTCGTGGCGCTCGAGACGCTGCGCCGGCTCGGCGTGCGTCTGGCCGGCGACATCGTCTTCTGCACCGTCACCGACGAGGAGTCCTCCGGAGCCGGTGGCCACATGGCGGTGGCGCACGGCGTCCGCGCCGACGCCGGCATCGCCGCCGAGGCCACCGACTTCGACGCCTGGGTGAGCTGCCGCGGCACGGTCACGCCGACGATCACGGTCGCCGGCCGCGCCGGGCATGCGGAGATCCCGCAGGCTGACTGGCGCGAAGGCGGGGCTGTGAACGCCGTCGAGAAGCTGATGCCGCTCCTCGCCGGCGTCCAGGCCCTGCGGGAGGAGTGGCGCGGGCGCCCGGACCATCGGCACCCGCTGCTTGCTCCCGGCGACATCGTGCCGACCATCGTCAAGGGCGGCACGTGGATGGTCACGTATCCGGCGTCGTGCGACCTGACCTGTGACATCACCTACCTGCCCGCGCACGTGGATGCGGAGGGTACCGGCAAAGCGGTCGAGGCCGAGGTGATCGACCGCCTCACCGCGGCCGTCGCCGGCGACCCGTGGTTCGCGGAGCATCCACTGCGCTTCACCTGGAGCGACGACGTCGTGCCCGCCGAGATGCCGGCCGGTCATCCGCTCGTCACCACGGCGCTTGGCTGCGCCCGCGCCCTCGGCCGGTCCGGCAAGCCCGCCGGCCTCGACAGCTGGCACGACGCCGCCACGTTCACCGCCGCCGGCACGCCGACGTTCAGCTTCGGACCCGACGGGATCGCCAGCGCCCACGCCGTCAATGAGCGCGTGTCGGTCGACGGCCTCGCCGATTTCACCGCCGCCATCGCCCTCACGGCGATGCGCTGGTGCGGGGTGGTGTGACGGTCTGACGGAGCTTCGGCCGTCCGGGCCCGCGCTCAGCTCCCGGCTCGGTTGTAGACTCTGGGCGAGCGCGCTGGAGCGCCGAGGAGCACCCCGGGGAGGTCGTCGTGGAAGGTCTTGCCGACAAGGTCGTGCTGGTGACCGGAGGGTCGTCGGGCATCGGCGAGGCCTGCGCGCGGCGCCTCGCCGTGGAAGGCTGCGCCGTGATGGTGGCCGGCAGGGACGAGGCCAGGACGAAGGCCGTGGTCGAGAGCCTGCTGCCGGCCGGCAAGCACGGAATGGTGACCGGCGACGTGCGCGACGTGGGCGACTGCCGATCGCTTGTGGCCGCGACCATGGACCGCTACGGCCAGCTCGACGTGCTCGTGCACTGCGCCGGCATCTGGGACGAGCGGCCCACACTGGACGTCTCCGAGGAGGACTGGGATGCGGTCGTGGACACATGTCTCAAGGGCGCCTTCTTCACGATGCAGGCGGCGCTCGTGCCGATGGCGGAGGCCGGGGAAGGCGTGATCGTCGTCATCGCGAGCGACTCGGGCCACCACGGCGAGCCCGGCGCCGCCGCCTACGGCGCCGCGAAGGCCGGGGTCATCAGCCTCGTGCGCACCCTGGCCCACGATCACGGGCCCGACGGCATCCGTGTCTGCGCGGTCTCGCCGGGGATCATCGAGACTCCGATGCTGGCCAAGGCGATCGAGGACGCACCCGATCCGGAGGCGTACGCCGGCTGGCAGGCAGACGGGTATCCGGTCGGCCGTGTGGGACGTCCCGAGGAAGTCGCCGCCGTGGTCGCCTTCGTGGCCTCCGATGAGGCCGGCTTCGTCACCGGCGACTCCTGGCTGGTCGACGGCGGCTTCTGCGCGTGACGGGCGGCCCGGCCTCGCCGCTCCTTCCACAGTCGCGCCGCCGGGCGCTCCTCGCCGACGCGGCGCTGCTCACGGTCGCCATCGCCTGGGGCTTCAACTTCGTCGTCATCAAGGACGCCATCGGCGCCACCGGCCCGATGACCTACCTGTTTTGGCGCCACATCGTCGCCGCGGTCCTCCTCGTCGCCATCATGCCGCGAACGGTACGGCAGACCACGCGCCGTGACTGGATCTACGGCGGCGTGCTCGGCCTCTTCCTGTTCGTCGCCTTCGCGACGCAGACGATCGGCCTGCAGTGGACGACGCCGGGCAGGAACGGCTTCATCACCAGTCTCGACATCGTGATGGTGCCGTTCCTGTACTGGATCGTCGCGCGTCGCTCCCCCGGCTGGGCGCAGATCGGCGGCGCGGTCGTCGCCATGCTTGGCTTCGCCTTCCTCAGTCTGCACGGCGGCCTCGGCGTCGGGCGCGGCGACCTGCTGACGCTCATCGCCGCGCTCGGCTTTGCGGCGCAGATCACGGCGACCGGCTTCTTCGCGCCGCGCACGAAGCCGGCCGTGCTGGCGCTCACGCAGATCTGCGCCGCGGCCGCGCTCTTCATCGTCGTCACTCCGTTCGTCGAGCACATCAGCATCGACTTCGGCTGGAAGGGCTGGCTGGCGATCGTCTGGACCGCCGTCTCGGGGACGATCTACGGCTTCCTCATCCAGGCCTGGGCGCAGAAGTCGACGAGCTCCACGCACGCGGTCGTGATCCTCGGTCTGGAGGGGCTGTTCGCGGCCGCCTTCGGCCTCGCTTTCGGCATGGACGTGCTCACCTGGCGCTTCGTCGCCGGAGCCGCGCTCATCCTCGCCGGAGTGCTGAACGCACTTTGCGCCGCCGACAGATCGCCGTTCTGAAGCGAGCTTGAGAGCGAACTGAAATCGGCCTTGGTTTGTTGGAATGCGGCCTGATTGGTGTTCTGGGTGGACGATACAGCTGAGACGGACATGGCTAACTCCCTTTTCTGGGGATGGTCGAGGTCCACACAGGTGCCTGTGTGGCCTCTTGAAAGGGTATGGACGTGCCCTGACAGGAAGCTGGCGTCGCGCCTTTAAAATGGTAACAGAGGGTAACACTCAAGGGGACAGCCGCAACCCGGCCGAATGGATCGCTGGCCACGAGTACCGCGATGCCTACTTTGAAAACCCAGGTGACCTAATGCGCGATTCCGACGGCGACATACAGGGCTATTCGAACGCCTTGTTTCTGAAGGTGGAGGCCGAGGCCAAGAAGACAGCGGATCCAAACGGGGTGTTCGCCATCCATGGCCTGGGTTCGCTCTTCGGTTTCGCCCATGTCTCGAAATTAGTCGACGCGACAAGGAATGCCGTGCCTGGGCGCTTTGTGGTCTTTTTTCCCGGTGACTTTCGGGACGGCAGCTACCGCCTCCTCGATGCCCGAGATGGCTGGGATTACATGGCGCTGCCAATCATGGCCGACGAAGTCTGAGTATCTAAACCTGGAGCAGCAATCATGATCAACAAGGCGCTGTTCGTGAATCCTCCCGATCCCTCGCGAATTCTCAACCAAGGTGTGGCAGAGGTCTCTGAGCGTCTCGACGCTGAAGCCGAGAAGGTTCTCCGCTACGAGCTCGAGACTTTCATCTGCGAGGGGCAGTACGAGAAGGGCCTCGACAAGGTCTTCTCGCACTACCTTTCGGCCCTCAGCTCGGGGCAGGCCGAACAGCCAGGCGTCTGGATATCAGGCTTCTATGGCTCGGGAAAGACCCATCTGGCCAAGATGCTCCGCATCATCTGGACCGATCGCAGCTTCTCCGACGGGGCGACGGCTCGGGGAATGGCCCAACTGACGGACACGATCAAGCACCATCTCAAGGAGCTCTCGGTCGCCGCCGATCGCAATGGAGGCGGGCTGTTCGCCGCCTCGGGGAAGATGGGTGGAGGCGGGACGAATTCGGTCAGGCTCGCAGTGCTCGGGATCGTGTGTAGGGCCCTCGACTTTCCTGCCCAATACGCACAATCCAAGTTCTTGCTCTGGCTCCGCGACGAGGGCAAGCTCGAGAGCTTTGAGAAGAGCCTCCGCGATGCCGGCAAGGATGCCCGCTTGGAGCTCGACAACCTGTACGTTTCGCCTTCGATCGCCTCAGCGATGCGTTCAGCCTTCCCTGGTTCCTATAAAGACGAAAGCGAGGTTAGGCAAGCCCTCAGGGCGAACTTCGCCCAGCCTGCGGAGATCAGCGATGAGGACAAGGACAAGATTGCATCCGGCAACCTGTGCAAGCTGCTGGGGGAGGTGACCCTCGCATGAGTACCACCACGACATTATGGGAACAATTCGTCGCCAATAGGACTGTCCAGGACTGTCCAATCTATGATATGCACGGGCACTGGGGTTCGACTCCGGGCATCTGCCTGCCCGCGGCACAGTTCGACACCGCGAAGACGCTGCTGTCACAGTCGGGGATCACACGGCTGGTCATCTGCCATCACCACAGCCTTTTCTCGCCAGACTCCGGCAACGTCACCAATGTGGAGGCGGTGCGGGCATTGCCCCACGTGTTGCGCGCGTATATGGGCATCAACCCGAACTATCCGGAAGTCATCGCACAGGATCTGGCGGAGTACGACAGCTATCCTGATGTCTATGTTGGCTTCAAGATGCTGGCGGACTACCACCGCATTGCGGTAGACGAGGTGCCTTATCGACCGGTGTGGGAGATGGCCAATACTCGAGGGTTGCCGGTACTACTGCACACCTGGGGACAGAGTCCCTACGACGGCTATGAGCCGGTGAAGCACGTACTGCAGCGCTACCCGCATGCGCAGGTGCTGCTGGGCCACAGCCTCTTCGGCGAATGGGACCGCGCGGCGGAGCTGGCGGCGCACTTCGCCAACTGCTACGTGGAACTCACCGCGGCCTCACTGGAGCGAGGATCGCTGGAACGCATGCTGCAGGGCGTGGGGTCGGAAAAGGTCGTCTTCGGCACTGATTTCCCCTGGTTCAATGAGCCATACTGCATCGGTACCATTCTGGGTGCTGACATCACCGATGAGGACCGGCGGAATATCTTCTATCGGAATGCGCAGCGGATACTGGGAGAGAAGTAGTTATCGGTTGAGAGTTGATGGGGTGGGGTGGAGAGGGTGTTTGTACCCCTTCACCCCTTTTTTATTGGGCTGGGCATTGGCTAATATGCATTTTAAGATTTATCCTGCTGGTCGGGTGGGGGATGAGAGACTATGATTTGAAATACCCTCCCCGTTGTGATGCCGGTGACTATCCTCGTTCGGCTGTTCCATACATCTGATCCGGTCCCAGTGCCTCCGGGAAGCGTGCGCGGAGTGCCTGGCGCGCGGTGTCGCAGAGGTGGCAGGCGTCGGCGTATTGTTGCTGGTGGGGCAGGTCGTAGCGGGTGACGAGGGTGGCGGGGCCTCCTGCGAGCAGCGGGCCGACGATAGGATGCGCCGCCGGATCAAATGCCGCGCAGATCTCCGCCAGCGGGGTGTGGAAGAGGTTGCCGATGACGATGCCCTGGCAGATATGCAGGTTGCCGAAGGGATCGAGGTGCACGCGGCCAGGATCGTGCAGGTTTTCTCCGGTGCAGGCGTTCCATTGCTCCCAGGGGTGTCCGGGCACCTTTGACGCGAGTTTACAGGCGGCCCGCCCGCGATACATCACGCCGCCTTGCTGACCGGGTAATCGACACAATTCGTCCGAGGAAGCCGGAGCCAGCGGGTGGGCGGTACTGAGCATGCCGGTGTCGATGTCCAGAGATACGGCGGCGGCATGGGCCGCTTGCGCTTGCCGGCTGATCGTGGCATCCCAGTGTAGCAGGTCACTGCTGATAGACAATTTCCGCAACGCTCCGGCAAACGGGCGCAACCAGGCGGCGGCGTCCTCATCGCTCGTTGCCCAGAAGGCGTTGGTGACGATGCTCACTTCGAAACCCAAAGCCGCCGCCTCGCGCGTGCCGGCCAGCAGGATGGGATAGTAGAGGAATGGCTCGCCGCCCTCGAAGGCGATGCGGGTGATACTGCCTGTCTCTTTCGCCTGGCGCAGGAACGCCCGGACATCGTCCAGCGTCATGGCGCCGTGCTGCCACGGGCTGCCCCAGGTGAAACAGTGGTCGCACTGGTGCGTGCATTGATAGGTTAACAGGAAATGCAGGCCGGTCAAGTTCATCAATAGCCCTTTTCCAGATGGAATACGCGGTCTCCTGCAAGTAGTCATAGTGACCGGTATTTCATAAGTAATGAAGTATGCTATACTGTATATCAGTAACATCGGAGGTTGAGTTATGAAAGCACGCGGATGGATGTGGTTGATCATATTGGGGATAGTTTTCGTACTGCCAGGCATATTACTCTTTGCTGACGTACCTTTCCGGATAACTTTCATCCTAGCACTCATCATCGGCGCAGGCGTAGGCGTAGCGGGTGCCCGTGTGTCTGTAGCCGATTTATTCTATTATGCCTTTATTCCATTTGTCATCCAGTCCCAGCTAACGGATCTACTTCAGCGATATCACTCCCCTGCCACATCAGCGTGGAGTAACGTATGGACCCTTGTTCTCGCCTTCTTCCTGGGATTTTTTGCGATTATGTTTCTTGCGATTCTCGTCCGGTTCGTCATAAAACGGCCAGCATTATTGCTGCCTTTGATTGGCGTCCCTCTCCTGACCTTGATGACACGTGGCATCTACCTGCTCCCATTTATCATCGGCCTGCTGGCCGGCATCGGCTATGGTTATTTATTGCCACCATTTGACTCGGCTTCCAGCAAGGCGCAGGGGTTGGCTCTGTTCAGTATCGGCATCAGTTTCTTTGCGTTATATAATTTATTATTTGGCTTTATTACAGCCTTCAAAGAACCACATACCATTCTGAACGCTGAAATATCAGCCCTCCTTGCCATGTTCGGAGCTAGTTTGCTCATCTACCTGCTTCGCTATCGGAAGGCACGGCAGATGACGGGGGAGAATGCCGCGATTTGAGGCTTTGTCGAAAACTCTCACCAGTGGTGAGAGAATTGTCCGAGGGCTGTAGGTCTCGAAGAATTGACGCATCCGCCAAAGGTTTTGCGGGGAATAGCCCGCCACGCCGGGATATCGGCGCTGAATGGTCCCGGCTAGGGCCGCGACGGTGCCCTTGCCCCATTCCTCTCGCGCGATTTTACCGCTGATGTACTCGCCGATATTCCAATAAAGATCGATCAAGGTGGTGTTAACGGCAGTCACGGCCCGCGTGCGCGCGGCCTCGATCAGCCCGAGCACCACGTCGAAATCGGGCTGTCCAGCGGGCAGCGACGAGGACGGGTGCGCTAAATTCAGGGGATTCTTCTTCTGCGATTTGCTCATGCGGCCCTCCCGACTGTAAGAAGTGTCTTGCACTGGGTTTTCTGCATGGTTAGTGGCTGATTCGCCATTCTAACCCCGCGCGAATGGGGCCTGCAATAAGCCTATGTAATAATGAAAGCGGACCAGCGGTTGAAGGCGAGCCTGTCGCTAGAGCGAGCTGCAGTTTGCGCCAGAATCGGGGCGTGCTGAAGATCGCAGAATTTTGTTCTTGCGAGGCTGGCCCCAGTATTTTGTACGGATCGCAGGAAGATTGGCTTTCTGGTATGCTAAACTCTTCCATGTCTTTCTTTACCCCCCTTGGAGAACCCTACCATGTTTCGTATCACATCCCTGCTTCTCGCCTCTGCTCTCCTCCTGGCAACCGCCACCTCGGCTCTGGCCGACAAAAAGCCCAAGGCAGCTAAGAAAGCCCATGCCGATATTGTCGCGACAGAGATTGCCGTGGCCGGCCCTGATTTCGCCGCCCAGGGCGAGTACGTGGGCGAAATCAAAGGGGATGACAAGCCGGTCAAGTTGGGGGTACAAGTCATTGCCCTGGGCAGTGGCAAATTCCACGCCGTCGGCTACATGGGCGGCCTGCCTGGCGACGGCTGGGATGAAAAGAGCCGGGTGGAAGCCGATGGCCAGACCAAAGCCGGCGCTGTCGTATTCCCCCATGAGAAAGGCACTACGGGTACGATCCGCCTTGACGACAAGGATGCCGGTGGCATCTTAACCATCAAAGAAAGCGACGGCACCACGCTCGGCACGCTGCGGCACGTATGCCGCACCAGCCCCACGCTGGGCGAGAAACCGCCGGCCGGAGCGGTCGTGCTCTTTGACGGGACCTCGGCCGAGGCCTTTATTGATGGCCGCGTCAAGGACGGGGTGCTGCTTGAAGGCTCGACTAGCAAACAGAAGTTCCAAAGTTACAAGATCCACCTGGAATTCATGGTCCCGTTCATGCCCGCCGCCCGCGGACAGGGTCGAGGCAACAGCGGTTATTACTCGCAAGGCCGCTACGAGACGCAGATTCTCGACTCGTTCGGCCTGGTGTCGCAGAACAACGATTGTGCCGCCATCTATGGGATCGCAGCGCCGCGGATCAACATGTGTTACCCGCCGCTCTCTTGGCAGACGTACGACGTTGACTACACAGCCGCCGAGTACCAAGACGGTAAGAAAGTAAAGAACGCCCGCCTGACCGTTCGGCACAACGGCGTCGAGGTGCAGAAGGACACCGAGGCCACGCACGGCACCACGGCCGCCCCGGTCAAGGAAGGTCCTGAGCCAGGCCCGGTTTACTTGCAGAACCATGGCAATCCGGTCCGTTTCCGTAATATTTGGCTGGTGGAGAAGAAGTGACAACATTCAAGCGTTTATCAACCGGTATCGATGGCCTCGACGAACTTCTGGGCGGCGGCCTATTGCCGGGCACGCTAACGGTCGTCGTCGGCTCTTCGGGCATCGGCAAGACGCAGTTCGGCCTGCAATTCGCCCGCGCCGGACTCGCGCAGGAGGGGCACTCCGGCGTCGTGTTCGACTTGACGGCCCGGGGCGATTCGCAGAACCATGCCGACTACGCGCGGCGGATGTTCGGCTGGGAACTGGCCACCGGCGACGCCATCAACGACCGCAACACCGCTGACGTCATCAGCGTCCCCCTCTGCCAACGGGTCGTCGGCGCCGTCGCCGTGGATCCCGACTTCGGCAACAACAGCGACCTCTATGGCGCGATGGGCCGGAAGTTGAAGAGCACCTACGCCAGTGGTCTGCATCGTTCCAAAGCGGCCGCCCCAGCGGCCAAGTAAGTGACACAAACGACTGCCGGCCGGGGCAATTC